>Ga0228711_1011614_pt1 | contig 11117 bp, 10 predicted proteins | sample MedpolnodulmetaG_2_FD_177996 | JGI IMG/M metagenome (GOLD analysis project Ga0228711, IMG submission 177996) | Root nodule microbial communities from Medicago polymorpha collected in Santa Monica, California, United States - brown nodules | ecosystem: Host-associated > Plants > Roots > Nodule...
CCCCCAATTTTTTTTTAAAAAAATAAATTCAATAGAAGAGATTATACCTGCAGGGGCTTTGAAAAAGGAAAGACAGTAAACCAGAAGCGAGGACATGACAGACTTCAGAAGAACCAGTCGGCCACCAAAAGAAAGGTATCTGTTATTCCAAGACGACAAGCGTGCCACAATACAGTCAACAACAGGTTTCCAAAAACTCAATTTTCGAGAGTCCCCACCAATAGGTAGACCCAATAAACAAAAGGAAGCGCCCCTCTTCGACAATTCATTACAGAAGCCGCAATCTCCAACCAAGAATCAGAGATATTCACACCAGTCAACATACTCTTGTGAAAGTTCACCTTCAACCCCGACACCTCCTCAAACAATAGAAGCACCGCCCGCATGGAACAGACATTCATCCAACTCTTTTCACCAATGATTAAAGCATCATCAGCGAACTGAAGGTGTGTCACATTCATCTCACCATCTTGACCATCAGGGTACCCCTTAAACAAATCCGCCCCCACATTTCTTTCATTAAGACGTTAAAACCATCAGCTGCCAACAAAAATAAAAAAGGAGAGAGGGTCCCCTTGACGAAGCCCCATCTCAATAGGAAATTCCTCCGTTGGCAACCATTCACCAAAACTGCTGCCTTCGCAGTCCCAATACATTCTGAAATCCATTTGCGCCAAAGAGTTGGAAAATTCATGTTTACGATCACCATGTCCAGATATGTTAGATCCACCGAATCATATACCTTTTTAAAATCGACTTTGAACATCAGATGTTCTTTATCCAAACGTCTTGCTTCATCTACAACTTCATTGGCAATCAAAATTCCATCTAAAATTTGTTTCCCTTTAATAAAAGCAGACTGAGAGTCAGATACCACACTCCCAATGACATTGCGCAATCTGTTAGCTAAAACCTTCGTTAACACCTTATACAAGCAACCCACCAATGAAATAGGCCTGTAATCATTAAGACGTTGAGGAATGTTAACCTTCGGAATCAAGGCGATGAAAGTAGAATTTACCCCTTTAGTCAACTTGCCGTTTCGATGAAAATCAACCAAGAATTGCATAAAATCATCCTTTACCAACTCCCATTTTTTTTGATAAAATCAAAACTAATACCATCTGGTCCCGAACTCTTGAAACTATCACAGTCTCACACCGCTTGCTTAACCTCCTCAAGAGAAAAGGGTTTAGTTAAATTGCCTGCCTCACCACATGTTAGTTTGCGAAAGGGAAGAGCTTCCACACTTGGCCGAACTGTTGCTACTTTTTTGAAATGAGAAAAAAAGTGATTAAATACCGTAACCTTGATATTTTGGACGCCTTCGACATTAACACCATTAAAAGAAACCAAATTAATAGTATTTTGACGACGGCCATTTGACATTACTCCATGAAATTTTTTTGTGGTAGCATCACCTTCCTGTAACAAGTTTATTCTCGATTTTTGCCAGTTGATACCATTCACATAAGAGTTAAGACAAACAATTATCACACAATCAATAGTCCCACAAAATCAAATGTTTTTGCATTTCAATTCTCAGCAGGGTGAGAGCAGGGTTAGTACGAAACCGAGGATTGATTTTGATATGACTGACACACTAACAGACCACTATTTTCATATTTCTTCAACAATGACAAAAAACAAAGACCAAACACAATTTCTTTCTCTCTCTCTCTCTTTTCACAATTTCATTATAAATAACACTCCACATTTTAACTCACACACAAAAAAAATTTCTCTCTTTTTCTATATCATAAGGTTTGTTCTTATAAACACCATGAATTCATGGTTTGTTCTTAAAAAAAAACTCTCTCTCTTTCTCTATCATGGTTTTCTCTCTAGTTTTCTTCATTGTTTCTTCTTATAAACACTTTTTTTTACTGATTTATCATTCCCACTCTTCATTTTTATAGGATAATCTTAAGTTGAACTTTGAAGGTGTGCATGGCTCTTGATTTGAAAACTATGGAGTTCAAGAGGTAGTATGAGCCTTTACTGTTTCAACTAATACGTTTTCCATTTTGGTGTATTTCGGTTGTTATATACTAACACACTTCATTTGCTCTGTTTTTATAGGTTGATGTTTTTTGCTCTTGTTGCGTTGATGCTCCCTCATGTTGTTTCTCAGTGCGGCCAAAGTCAAACCGGTTGCGGAGGCAAAGCGGATTCACCACCACTGGTGGTAGAATGTGGCGGAGGGTGCGCACAGATCATCCCACCACCACCGCCAGTGGAATGTGGCGGAGGGTGCGTTACAATCACCCAATCACCACCACCACCACCACCACCATCAGATCATGGTGGTTTGGACTTGGTTACATAATCGGTGTCATTGTTGAAGTAGTAGTGGGCCTACGAATCATTTACTATTTTGTGGAAGTTTATGATTATTGTTTTGGAAAGGGACGGGAGAGGCGCCTTAGGAGGATCAGGAAGAGGAATGCAAAGATTGAAAAGGCTCTTAAGAAGGCTCGAGAACAGGCTGAAGAGATTAGCAGGCTTGAAGAAACAATGTCAAGAATGGAAGAAGGCAAAGAGCAGATGGAAAGAGAGAGTGCTTCTTGTTCTTGTTCTTCGGATACATCGTCAATGGAGTCCGAAGATGATGATGATTTGGATGCTGGTGATTAGTTGTTTCGGTTCTCTATTTCTAATTAACACTGTTTTATTTTAAATTTGGAGTAAATTTTATGTTTCTAATTAAGACTATTTTATTGACTCTTCATATGATATGGATGAGTATTTTATATTTAAATGTGGAATGAACAGTAAATGCTTTCAATTGATGCTTTGTGTACGGTTTGACATTTTTTTGTTTGAGGTAATGAGGTTCTTTAAGACCTCTACATAAGCTTTGGAGGATCATGTTTAAATTGTGATGCTGTAACATTCATGTTAGGTAGAGATAGTCATAGGTTTTGAGTTTTTCTACATTGCCAGATTGCTAGTTTTTCTACTTTGAGTTTTTTTAAACTAAACTTCTCTTTTTGCTTTCTCGTAGGATCAACCCTTACTGTTTGTGTGTCATTGCTTGTATATATTGTAATTTGATTTAATGATTGTGAACGACTAACATCAAAAGAGCCCAAGAATAAAACTACAATGCTGACTCGACTTTCATGCTTAGATGCAAAAATTAGTTATACGTAAGGCATGGACATGAAGCAATTTTACTTTTTTCCATATATTCTTCTACTTGGACAGAAAAACCACATTGGTATCGTTTCGTCAACAAAGAAGTTTCCTTATCAAAGTTCGCATACTCTTTCAGAAAAACATGCTCGTGATCTTTTACTGGGATACTTAATAAGATAAGAAGTAACAAACATGTAATCAAATGGAATACTATGAGATAATTAATGGTTGCCAAAGTAAGCAATTCACGTTTTCAAAATCATTAATACATAATTGTAGACTTCATTGATTTAATTGCCCTTATGAATTGTGTTAGCATGAAACAACTGATATCCAGTTGCAAACAACAAAAGGTTCCATCAATACTAGTTTATGACCAACAAGGGTCAGGTTACTATTTAATTAACATTTCCATACATAGCCAGCAAATTTTAGCAACAGAAAATCCGTTCATGGGCGACATGCTCCTTATGGTCCGCTGGTGACTTTAGCAGCTTCTTTATGGTCTCAATTATGCTGGCAAACGATGGCCGATCAGCATTCAGCAGGGTTACTGCAAAAAGAAAAATCAACTATCATCAGAAATGAATCTATGCTACAAAATGTTAGGGAAAGAATGAAGTTTACTAGACAAAATAGAAACATAAAGTATTCAACCATGATAATTTTTCCTAAAGCAAAAAAGGACCTCCTTATAGAATCTGAAGTTGGTAAGATCCAAAAGTAACAACTAAAATCAATGATTTATCAGTCACATCAAATTCTGTGTTTGGTTTTATTGTTGTTGATTCAGTATTCAGTAATCCCAAAATGGAATCCATCTGATCAACCTACTAATAGCAATACAAAGAAGTGCAAAGCCAAAATTAAACCCAATCAAACATTAATGTATCAAAACTACGCAAAGCTTCATCCAGAATTCCTAATTTATTAGAAAGTCTATCCTACCTTAGAATATATACACGTCGCGAGGATTAAAAAAGGCATTCCATAAAAAATTTGGACAAACTGACCATGTGTATTGAAAACTGCTCAAGAAAACACTTACTCGGCCCAACAAGATTCCATAATGTTTTCAATGGGATTTTGTGACAGACTTGCATGCTATTCTAAAAACATGAGAAATTTCCATAAACAAATAAAAAGGGAACAACAAACAAGCAAGTGTTTATGCAAAGCTATCAAGAAATTGACTAGTGTTTATGAAGTTGCAAACCATCACTGTTTTCATTCTGAACATATACAAAGTACAAAATATCAAACCTGCGGGTCACATCTTTGGCCCCCTGCCCAGCAAAAGCAACAACATATCTCAGAGATGTTTTGCATGCAGCAGCCATGGCTTCAATCTTGTCTTCTCCATCAATAATAAAATTCACAGCATCGATATACACCCACTTTCCTGTCAAATTTTCTTCACTGCAATATACTTCTGCCCAATACAAAGGAGATCTTACTTTCATTGATCCAACTGCTGTAGAAATTAGTTGGGGGGAGGTTGAAGATTCTTCACCTATAACTCTATTCTTTTTTACGGAGAAGAAAAATTTGATGAATCGGCATTTTTACCTGACTCCACTTTACTCTTAGAACATCCAATTGCTGCAAGAGAAAGAGCCATTTCCTGTCCGCTTTTTCTACTACGCTAACGTGTGTAACTCATAAACATTACGCTTTTGTTTAATCCACTAATGATGATTAATCAGGACTAAAAATATTTATGCTCACCAAAAAATATTATCAATGGAAAGCCTTTATTGTGATTAATCAACGCTTTTGCTATATTGTAGTAAGATTCATCATATTTTTGGCACTATACCAGATTGTGTCATAATAATTGATTATTCACATCTTCATCCCATCACTTCCAGGTCTTTATCCCTCATCATGCGCCCATTTTATGTTATTTGCACATTCTCTTGAAAATCTCAGCTATATAATGCCTCATTTCTCAAGTTTGCACCGATTCAAGAAAACTACAATTCTTTAGTTAATGAAATTAAAAACCTTTAAAAATGCAAGCAAGAAGACAATCATAGAATTTAGTTAACACCATGTAAAAAAGTAGTATATAAAGCTTATGACATAAGAGATAAAAAACCAGAAGGTAGTCATAGAATTTAGTTAACACTATGTAAAAGAGTAATATATAAAGCTTATGACGAAAGAAATAGAAACCTGATGATTAGAGATCTCACTGCGTTCTCCACTAATCGGTCCACTATTTTTTGTTTTGTTATTGTGCTGACATGTGTATTTGTGTGTGTTTATTTGTGTAAGGCTTAATTACAATAACCTTCCCTAAACTATATTCCTACCTCCTATTTTCAACTCCAGAAACGCAGAGAAATGACAGTTTCAGACTTACCCTCTATGTGAGTACAAGGAATCCACTTTATTCAGCACAATAACCAAAAAACCCTAATTTCTAAAGTATGTTTCAAATTATTTATGGTTACAATTTATAATTTATTTAGATATTTAATATGTCTTCATACACTTAGATTATTTATGATAGATTATTTATGATAGAGCTCTCTATTTTGTGTGTTTAAGTGAGACTCACATGTGCTCATACAAAATTACACACAAAAATATCTTCAAAGAAAACCATGAAATATCGTAGGGGATAAAATATTGCATGACCGGTTTATGTAATGGAGTGATGTACATCGTAAATGATCCAATATTTTTTTTTTGAATAATCAAAAATGAAATATATATTAACAAAGTTAAGAATCTCCATTGTACAAGGTGTACTAAGAAGACCCCTAATAATTACGAAGATACAAAATAAGCCATTGTTATTAGCCAATTCCCAAACAAACTATGAGATTTGACCACCAAGAGGTATAACCATAAACGAAAATGGCATTACTAACTTTTAGCCACCAAAGAGAGTAATGCTTAACTTTATCTAACAACTGATCTATGGAACTACCTATATTATTAAACAATTTTTGATTACGGTCGTTCCATATGATCCACGCACAAAGCAACCAAACAAGCTGCATAAAGGAGCGCCTTGCTCGCAAGCCACCTGCTAAATGAGTAAACTGATAAAAGTGCTCTGAAACATTAAGAGGGTCTGGTCCTGAGAAACCAAGTCAAGACCGCACCTTATGCCACAAAGAGCCATAAAAATCACAAGTAATGAATAAATGCTGAGAAGTCTCGGTAACACCGCATCCTGTTAAGCAACCCACCGCATCATCAATAATAATACCACGATCCACCAGGTTCGACCTTGTAGGCAACCGGGTACGTAACAACATCCAAGAAAAAATTGAAATTTTAATGGAGACATGTTTATGCCAAACGAAAGCCTCTGCGTGATCCACCGGTTGGGTGTCTTGTGAAGTTAATAGCTGGTGGGCGCTACTAACCGTATAACCATAACCTGCAGAGGGCTCCCGCTGCCATCTCCATATTATTATTATTATTTAAAGGAAATGATCCAAATATTATCGTGAGTTGGAATTTTTTTTTCCTTCATAAATTGGTTTAGATACACATCAGTTTCAAGATTTTCACAATTCAAACAAACTTTTAACTATAAATTAGAGGCTTGATAGATGGTTTAATTTCAATTATCATCATCATAAACATTTTTTAAGACAAAATCGTCATCATAAACATAGACTCTTACACAATGAAATGTATAGACCCAGTACACAATGTTGGCAACAAATTTAATGAATAGACTCCAAATAATGATTTAATTTCAAACTATCGTGAGCAAAAGATTAACAATCTCTTATATATATTTTTCACTATAAATATATTTAGGAAGAATTCAGAATAAAATATTGCACAAAGAAGAGTCATTCCTCAAATTGATTAATGTAACTACAAACACAATCCCTATATCTAAACTTCTAAGACTGAAAATATCATGGTTTGGTCATAAAAAATGTGATATTTGAACTATGTCCAAAAATGTCTGTTGAAAAAATATAAAGGGATGAAAAATATGAACACAATGATATCTATATCAAAGGGCAAAAAAAAAAATTGATTTACTTTACAAAATAAATATTATTGAAATTATTAATCAATTATTAATAAATATTATTTATAAATCACTTTTTATAATTCAATTATTTATAATAATTCAAATATTAAAATTATTTATAAATTATTTATAGTTCAAATATTATTCAATATTATTAAATTATTTTTATATTTAAATTATAAAAATATTTATATTAAAAAAAATTAATTATAAGAAATATTAATTCAAGTAAATAATTTCTATTATTGATTCTCTTGAAATTATCATTCTTAGTGGTTTTTTAATGCACTAACATTTATAAATTATGAACGTTGATATTGAAATATCCATATTAGAAACAACTCTTTTTTTTAAGGAGTTTGAAATACCCTGCTGATGTACCGTGAAATTAGCTTAGTTGGTAAGGACATTGCATAATTTATGTAGGGACCGGGGTTCGAACCCCGGACACCCCACTTCTCCACATTTAATTGTGTGAGCTCTAGTCACTAGACTACCAGAAAAAAAAAAGAAAAAGAAACACCCTGCTAATCATCAAGACATATTTTAAATGCCACGTGAGTCGTCCTATTAATAGGAAATAGATATTATGATTTATAATTATACGAGTGATCACATTAACATTAGAAAAACCTATAACAATGAGTAGAGCCACCAACAATAAGTAAACCAACTCACGCTAAATGAAAGGCCATCTATCTACTAATGATAATATTCATAGCAGTGAGGAAAACTAATGAAATAATAAAAATAAAGACTAAATGAAAATTTTAATAGCTATAGTACTAACTATATTATAAAAGGTAGACTAGATTTGTAATTTAGTGACGGTGGTAGATAGCACAACAAATTAAAATCATATCAATCGCAACAAATATAATAAGCCCAACATAAACATATTCCATTGTTTTTGATGAAGGTGGACTTTGAGGGACTGCATCTCCACAATTGATAATAGTAGATGGAGGCTTTGATAAAGATGGAGTTTGAGAGATCACATCTCCACAGTTGACAACAATAGATGAAGGTGGAGGTGGAGGAGGTAAGATGTGATGAAGTGGCGGATCACCAATGTTCACATCAGGAGACAAAGGAGTTGATGGTATATTTCTTCCTGCAACAACTAGGAAGAAACATAATGCAAAGAGGCAATTGATAATCTTCACCTTCATATCAGCAAAAATAATTTTTCTAGAATAAAAAAATCAAAAATTAGTATCAAAAGAAGGTTAACAATAGCAATGAATAAATTACCAAAAAAAATAATACAATGAATATAGACTGCTAAAATCATAAAATAAAGAAGAAGGGGTTTGGTGTGATTTATTACGGGCTGAAGATATACAGTGCCCTATTAATTACTGTCTGTTTATTTAATTAGCACTCAGAAACCCTAATATCGTGGAAAATAGCACAACCGACGCAACAACACACAACCGGAAGAAGAGCAAGTATACAACATCAACTACAAAAAAACAGCATCAATAGCAAATATCATAGACAAAATAGAAAAAACCTCAATACAAACCAAATTTAGAGAAAATTGTGTACCTAATTCGAGAGATTTTTTTGTATCTCCTACCTGTTACTCTTCTGCAAATTCCATAACCTCTTATTCTTATTTATTTATAGTGAACGTTTAGGTTATAAAAATAAAAAAATATCAAATCAATTTATAAGATATTGAAAATATTTTTTGTCAAGAAAAGAGATATTGAAAATATTTAAACATGTACATTTATAAAAAAAAAACAAATATCCTTGTGTAAAAAACATAAATGAATATTACATTTTGATTTTCTAATTTTTTATCTTCCTTTTTTACTATATTATTATTATTTTTGTCGTTGTTGTTTATTTATTAGTACCGGTTGTTAATGAGCTCCCCAAAAATGAATAGTTATTCTTTCGTAGATCCAACTTTAATTTTTGATAGAAATAATTCTTGATCAAACATTATTTAAGTCCTGCATGAACTTTAAATTACTATGATTTTCTTCCATTAAAAGTCGGAGGATTGAAATGAAAAACTAGACAAAGCAACCAAAAGCATAAACAATAGACATAATAGCAGCACCACAACACAACACCTCAGTTTTTTTTTTTTAGAGAAAAGTGTGTCCAGAGATTTTTACCTGCCCCCTACCTTTTACTCCTTGTACCAATTCCTTAAACTCTTATTTTTTATAGTAAAATTTTAGGTTATAATAATAAAAATAGATCAAATAAATTTACTAAATATTGAAAAGATTTAAATAAGCACATTGAAAGAAGCAACTGTGTATTTTTTTGGTTAACCCTCCGGTTCTCAGGAGAAAAGGGGTCCTGATAATCCGAAGTTCATTTGGGACATAAGTTAAGTTTGGCTAATAATTGTTTCACTTAGGAATGGAACTTAAATTCTTTAGAAAATTTATTTTTGGTGAAGCTCATTAACCACTTGAGCAAAATTGTTTTTGGTTAACAAATATCCTTATGTAAAAAACGAAAACAGATATTCCATTTTGATTTTCTATTTTTTTATTTTCCTTTTTACAATTTATTATTATTATTATTATTATTATTATTATTATTATTATTATTATTATTATTATTATTATTATTATTATTATTCAGACGGGCACTCTATGTCCATCTTCACGTTTTTTTTATTGCACTAATGCATGTAAATTATGAACGATGTTTTTTTATGAGATTTTGTTTGGATTAAAATTATAGGTATAAATGTTTGCGGCTTTCAAACGGTAACAAACTATCTTTCACCACAAAAAAAAAGTTTATTTCAGTCAATTACACCAACAATAAAACAACTATAATATAAGTTTTTATCTTTTTTTAATGACATCAACTATATAACATTAAATCCCTAAAAAAAACTATATAACATTAATATAGACAACCTTTAAAAAAAATAAAAATAAAGACAAATTTGTTTAAGTGTATAGTTGAAAGAATGAAAAAGTGAGCCCAAAATCCTCTATTCCCTTTACATATAGTTTAATATATATATATACACACACACACACAAACATTAAAGGGAATACATCATTCTGGACTGAATTTTTCTTCTATTTTTACCTTTTATTTAAACTATTTTTACCCATAAAAATATTAACAATCCATAACAATAGGAGGATCCACCCACAAAAATATGAACAATATTGAACACTATAAAAAAAATCTTATTTTAACCTTATATAAACGTGTACATTTAAAAAAAAACACAAATATCCTTGTATAAAAAATATGAATGAATAATCCCATTTTCATGTCATCATGAGTGTAGCTCAGTTGAGAGGGACAACATATAATATATACAAAGTCCGGTGTTCAAATCCCGACCACCACAAAAAAAATCCCATTTTCATTTTCTGTTTTTTTTTTACTATTTTATTATTATTATTATTTATTAGTATCACTATATATATTGTAGAAAGTAGGTGTGGAAATCGGGAAGATCGTCTGAAAAAGTTCTACGACATGACTTACTCAAAACTTAGCTTTTTTTTCTTCTCGATAAACCAGGAGAAAGGACAGACATCAAGGGGAAGCGTCGACATCCCAACTATGTCTATGTTGGCACCCCGATGAACTCCATCCTCTACCGCCAAACTCAAAATATTATTAAAAAAAGGGGGAAAAAGTTACAAGAGGGGACTAGACTAAAACCCTAAAAAAAAACAGAAGAAAAAAAACGGAAACATAAAGAAAACAACCGCTTAGGGTCCGTTTGGTTCAAGAATTAGGAGGGGAGGGGAGGGAAGGGATTTTAATGGAGGGGAGGGGAGGGGAGATATTTTAATTAAAAACGTGTTTAGTTCGCAAGGGGAGGGAAGGGGGAGGAATTTTAAAATTATTTTACTGTTTTACCCTTAAACTTAATTAAATAAAAGAAACTACTTGATTTTACAATTTCAGAGACCAATGACAAACACACATCTAAGCTGCTTATTTTATCTCA
>Ga0228711_1011615_pt1 | contig 11116 bp, 5 predicted proteins | sample MedpolnodulmetaG_2_FD_177996 | JGI IMG/M metagenome (GOLD analysis project Ga0228711, IMG submission 177996) | Root nodule microbial communities from Medicago polymorpha collected in Santa Monica, California, United States - brown nodules | ecosystem: Host-associated > Plants > Roots > Nodule...
AATAGAGCAATTTTTCTTGTGTGTCTATGTACCCATTGGCGCCAAACTTTCACCCCCAATATGTCTTTCCTCTGTTATGTACTAGAAGACAACATGTTGGCTTAGCTGGAGTGACTTTATAATACTTATTTTAAAAAGATGAAACGACGTCGTTTTATATAACAGTGTGAAACTTAGGGATTTTGCTACAGCAGCAAATCCCATCCCTGTATTTAGTAGTAGCATGAGAGAAAATATATATTTTGAATTTGATTGATGATTGGACTGATCAGTTTACTTTCCTGTGTCCATGTGTATGTGTTTACTTTATGTAGTGACATGAGAGAAAGTGGGATCTAAAAAGTAAAAGTTGAGAAGCTTGTGAATCTTATTGATGTTTGAAGATAAATAACTTAAAATCCTTTACGAGTAAAAATTAAAAATAGGATCAGGAAAGTCAAGAAATGATTGAGTTTAGGGTGACATTTATGGTGGGAAGGTTTGTTAATTTTCTCATGATGGTAAAACTCAAATTTACAATCGATATGAGTTAAAAAAATTGGATGACTTGGAATCAAGACTGAGTAATTGTTGTGCAAGTACTTTATCAATCTATATATACTTATTTATGAATATGTTAATGTATTATCACATAATTTTATATTTATACTCCCACTCACCCTTCCTCAAGATTAGTCAATCTATATATACTTTTCTTTTCTTTCGCACCGGTTTCCAACCCACTAAAGGTTGGCGACTAATCCGGCTCATGCGAAAAGGCATGCGCACTGGCCAAGCGTTGTTCCCCTTGGGAATCGAACCCGTTATTCCCCGAGTACGTCTTTGGAAGGAGCTCCTTGCCACTGGAGCCCAAGCAACTTGGTTAATGTACTATCACATAATTTTATATTTATACTCCCACCCACCCTTCCTCAAGATTAGGGTGTTCAAAATCGAACCAATTCAATAGAAAAACCGCAAACCGAACCAATCCAAACCAAAACCGCAAAAAACCGCATATGGTTCGGATGTATTTGGATCATTTTTTTACTCAACTGTATGGTTTGGTTCGGTTTACGGTTTTGATTTTACCAACCGAACGAAACCGCAATATAAAAAAAAAACTAATTAAATATATATCACTTAGACCAACTCAACAAAAACTTTAATAAAATGACATATTTTTGCTCTTGTTAAGGTTTTTATATGTTTTTTCTTTCAAAAATGTATTTACGGGCTACTTCAACTCTTACAAAATGATAAAATTTTTAGTCTTTTGTATTTCTTACAAAGTTGGATTACTTTTGTCCATGTTTTAATTTGGTCTACGAAGTTGAAAACATTGTTGTATGAGAATAAAATTGTAATGTTGGATGAAATTTAAAACCCCAATAAAAATATGTCGTGTTTTAACTTTTTAATGTTGGAAACAAAAAAAATTATTGTCTAAAAAACTGCACCAACCGATCTAATCCAAACCGCATTGGTTTAATTCGGATTTATTTTAAAAGTCAACCAAACCGAACCAAACCGCATACTTTTTTATCTTGCGGTTCGGATGACTTTTAACCTCAAAACCGAATTAAACCGCACCGCGAACACCCTTACTCAAGATAGAGATATGTTTTGCATGTGGCCTTTTAATCAACATTTAGTAAAAATAAGGCTTAAATATGTGTTTAGTCCTAGCAAATATGGCTCGTTTGAATTTTCGTCTCTATACTTACTAATCCTTCTAAACCTTCCCTGCAATTACTAATCATTTGACTTTTGGTCCTAATTACATCTAATTACTTATGTGTCACATAATTAGTGACGTGGCAATGACTTGACATAATCTGACTGGAAAGGACATAGATGACTAGGCAAATTACACATGAAATGACCATTTTGACCTTCATGAAACTACACGCGTGTGAAATGGCCATTCTACCCCTTTCTTCTTCATTCTCTTCCATCACCACCACCAAACACCATGGATTTCAATGAACCCGGCAACAAAAACAACTCTTACCCTTTCTATCTTTCTCTGTTAAATATTTCCCAGGAGAGTGATTTAGTTTATCAAAATGGGCACTTTCATAAAACCAAAACAAGAAAAATTAAAATCGATTATTTTTGCTTATGGAACAAGAACAACAAAAATGTTCAATTTTTCCACACTTGTTCATAATCCACAACCCCACACACTCTTCTTCTCTCCATTCCCTTATTCTCTCCAATTTCAAACCTTGCAAGTTTCAATCTTTTCAATCTCTCACAAATTGCAACTTCCACAAAATTCTCTCTACATCAACCAACATGACAACAACTATGAAGAACACATCATCGGAGACTGTCTTGTCTTCGAGGAAGGCATTTTCGAAAACCCCATTTTTCCAACTTCCGACAACAACCTCGTAGACAACAAAAAACCAAAACCAATTTCAAAGAAGAAAAAACTGACAGTGATAAAGTCTGAGAATCTTGTTCCCGATAAATGGAAAGAAGTTCAAGCAGAGATAAACATAACAAAGAAAGAACGGCGTAAGATAGCTCAAGAGATTGAGTTTAATAGCAAAGTTATGAAGAATATTTTGACGACATGCATCTTCCAAGCCCAAATCTGAAACCACCGTCACCGGAGAAGTCTTCAACGACGTACATCAATGGTGTTAGTGATGGAAGAGATGGACGATGTTGGTTAGTTTGATTGAAGAGTTCGATGGTGTTGTTGGTGGTGGTGGTGGTGGTGGTGGTGGAATCAGATCTGGTGTTGGTGTTGGTGAAGGAAAGAAGAATAGGTGAGAAGGAGAGAGGGAAGAAAGAAGTTAAGGGCATTATGGTCTTTTTACTTATGCCTTGGATCATTAAGGGTAAAAGAGTCACTTCCGGTACAAAATGTTGAGTCAACAATGTTATGTCCCAGTCAGATGGCGCCGCATCATTGACAAGTGACAAGTCAGTAATCACGTGCCACGTAAACATTTACATGTAGTTAGGACCAAATTTCAAATGATTAATAATTGCAGGGAAATTTTGAAAGGATTAGTAAGCATTGAGACTAAAATTCAACTAAGCCCTATTTGCAGGGACTATAAACATATTTAAGCCTAAATTGCAATCTTCTTCTATCCCTTTAGATTATGAATCCGACTCAAAACATTGTTGGATCTTCAAACCTAATACACCAATTCAAAAATAAACAAAAACAAAAAACATTGATTGCACTTCAAACTAAATTGATAAAGCTTGTAAAATTAGTGAGGGTGGTGCAAATGAGGATTGGTTTGGAGGTTCTTAATGTGTTTTCATGTTGGTTATCTTTGGATTGAGTTTTTATCTTACTACTTATGCTGGGATTTTAATGTTAAATCAAATTTTGAAGGGGATAAAAGTTTAATTTGTTAAAAACTGGTACAAACAGCTTACTACAAGTCAATTGCAACTTTCCCTTTTCTTCTTTAAGGTTGTTTGAAGTATCATTTCTTCTCTTGAATCTTTATTTAAGAAAAGAAAAATCCCCAAATACATAATATAATTTGAACTTTAATTTTAATACATTGTCTTTTTAAAGAGTTTTATATTGTTATGGTAAAAGTCAAATTGTTTATATGATCTTACCGTTATCATTCATATGTAAATAACCTTTACACTAACATTACATATGAGTTAACTAATTTATTTATGAAAATATTTTCATTTTTTTATTTTTTAAAATTTGTATTAGTTTTAATTGTTAACAAAGAGTAAAGAGATTCTTCAAGCGAACAATTTTCTTGCATTTCTCGAAACAATAAGAATCTCTTTATCAACAAATAAAACTTACACAGATTTTAAGAAATTAAAAATATTCTCACAAAGCACACGGTACTTGATTTATTTTAGTCAATTTTTAAAATGTAGTTCCTCAATTGTAAATATTTGTATATGTTTGTCTTATGTCTTATTGTGATAAGATCATAAGTGGTTATTTAAGACTATATATGTGTTTGTACCAACAAAAAAAAAAAATGTGCGTATTATTGCTTTTAATAAATGTTTTCTAATGACATATTTTGATGAAGAGAATAAATTGTTTGACGTTTTTTAATTTAAGGAACAAAATTATTATTTCATAAATTTAAAAGAGTATTTGTTTGTTTGTTTACTTCATCAAAAAGAAAAAGTATTTGTTTAATTCTTAAATCTTAGTTATTAATGTATTGTTAGAGGGTGAGAGCAACATTACCCCTAATGACAAGCATGATTCGATTATAGAACGAATGAGTTGAAGATCAAATGTTGAATGAAGGAGATGAAAAAGTTTAATATTATTGAGATGAAAATAGTAACTAATTGTAAGAATAAAGATGAAGAAAATGAGATTTTTCTTTGATAGCGATAAATTACCTTCAATTTTATCAAGTGATAATGTAGAAAAAACGTAGAAAGAATATTAGCAACATGGTTGAAAACTTGAACCTTCACAAACTCCTTCAACATTCCAATCCCCTTACTACTATCTACTCGGTTACACCTTCAAATCACACCCAGTCATTACATTCAGATGTTTAAAATTTATTTAGCATAATGTTACATTTAATTTTGTACAATAATTATAAAATTTATAATACAATTTTTAAAACAATGCCATCAATAATAGAATCAATCAATTCTATTTCTTGACATCAATTCTTTTTTAAGTATTACACCCAATTAGGCCTAAGGAAAGACCACTAGAAGGAGCAAAAATTTTAAACATGATCTACATTAATGCCATACAAAAAGTACCTTCAATCACCAAGAACAAAAAACTATATACTTATAGAGACTTGATAATCCAACTTCCATGAATGAATAACAACAGGACAATAATGATTTGAACATTTCAATCAAACAGCTTCAAAATCAATCATCAAAGTGTTTAAAATTGCAACATTTCATAGACAACATCATCAACCAAAGAATTAAATATTTGATCAACAACTTCTTCTCCAAATTCATAAGCATCAACCTCATAATCCAACCACTTTCCATATTGGCTACTCATATCCTTGTCCACAAGCTCATCAACCATTGAATCTCTCATCCCTTTCAAACTCAAAATTTCCTTGTACACATCTTTTGCCAACCAATCTTTTCTTTTCACCATTTCAAACCCTTTTGTCCACATTCTGTATCCTCCACCAACATAACTTCTACATCTCAAATCCATACATTCACTCACACAATCAAATATAACTTTCCTTTCTATCCTCGATTCATCGTTGCTCTTTAAACCTCCCTTTCGGCTTTCCAACTGGTTGAACAGATGAGAGTTTACAACTTCGCGAGATCGGCCGAGGGAAAAATCCATATACATTAACTCAACATTGGACAGTATCTCTTTCACATAGTCTAGCTCCCATGTAGTTGATGATCTACCAAACTTCATCATAGAAAATGTACCTGTTTGCTTCTTTATCATAGTTCTAGTTGATGTTGAAGAAGCTGAGTCAGATAACTCTGCATCAGATTCAGTAGGATAGAACTTCCTTGAAAAATTAAATCCATGGATTTCTTGAGCTTGAATAGATGAAAACATCTTGCTTCCTGAAAATATATACAGTAAAAATTTACCACTCACGTGTCATTAAATTAAATAACTACAGTAACTTTTTAAGCATGACTTACCTTCTGTACTGGTAATGTCCGCGCTCATCGAGGATTCACAGCTTTCAACCGAAAATGAAGGCTCAAGAACTGAGATTGGACTTGGTTGTCGGCAATTGAAAGACAGTGGTTCCATCTCATCACCCTGCAAACATCTTTGAGTTAATGACTTACTCAATGGAAGAAAAGCATAGTGAAAATGCCACCAATTAATAAAAAGGTCATTATTCAATAATATTTGGTATTTTCAATGCCATCAAAGGGTATAAATTTAGCAGGTTTAACTTTTTGTTTATGGTTTTAGCCATTAAACTGACAACATTATACTACTCATATTGACATGCTTAAGAGATTATAATCACTTAAATATGGTGAGATTAGGACATTATACAACAAAAATGGTGAGATTGTGACGTACCCATGATTTATGTTTCAATGATGATTCTGGAAGATTGGTGAAGGATGATATGTTAGAACCACAGCTACTGTTTAAACTGTCCGCAAACGACATATCCTGATCTTTCCTTTGTTGCAATCCTAGATTGATGCCAACAATATTTAAGTTGCTAGCTTGATCATTTGACATTGATGCTGTAATGGAAGATTGCCTCACTTTAGAAACATCATTGGAAGAGGTTTCAACTCCGCTTGTCAATTCCCTCAACTTCTGTTCTAAAAGGATACCTAAGGCATCACCACCAATTACATTGTATCCTATTGGAGACCTTGTATTGTCTGTATCAAGCAACACTCTTTTAATGCGTTGATCCAATGAAAGATCATTAGTATTCTTTCCACCTTGTCGAGGTGTCATAGAACCTGGATTGCTGCTCCTTGTTAATGGTGTAGTGAATGTGAAGGAAACTACATCCATGTCTTTCTTTTTCACTTCTTCAGTCCCACCATATTGTTTATTATTCCCTAGATTTGACTTTGCTGGCTTCTGAGTTTTGTCAATGAACAAATTATCGACTACTCTATCGTTCCAGTCTTTGTCTGTAGACCTTTTCTTTCTAGGAAAATTATTTGTCCTGGTGTACAGAATTTCATTTTCGCTATCGGTTACCTCCACGGCTGACTTTTTCGATCCGACTTTAGATTTTGCAATGGATTTACCACTAGAGCTTCTATGCCGTCCATAAGAAGAATCTCCTGTCGTAACTTTTCTACCTTGTGAGTTCGAAACCAATGGCTTAGATGGTACTGATTTGTCATTATTATCAATTGAATGGTTCTGTTTCAGATTATTCTGCCTGAGAACATTAGAAGAATTCTGGCCAGAAGATTTCCTATGCAAATTTTTCTGAGCATTGGCCTTAGGTGGCTGATTGGATTTCATGTCGAGATGCTCTTTTTGGCCCATCAAATTTCTGCCACCGGTCGAACTCAAACCTTCCCTTCTTTGAACATTCACCTTTGCTTGGATTGCAAGTGAAACAGACTTCCCTTTATTATTCAAAGAAGAATCTTCTTCTGCATGTGTAGGAGATTTAACAGAAGCTTCCGCCGTTCCATTCCAGCTTTTGTTCAAAGATTGTCCCTTTAAACACTTCACAGCATTCAACTCGGCTGACCTTTGAGTAGGTTCTGATGAGACCTTGCTTGTTCTTTGAGAAATTTCTCTTTTTTCTTTAAGCTCCCGAGTCCTAAACGCTACTGAAGATGTCCCCATAAGAGGTACTTTCTGTGAAGAGTCCACCTTATCTCTAAGATCTTTAACCCTTAGTGAGACCGTCGATGATGCCAAATGCGCTTTAGCCTTTGCTTGGGAGGACCCAGGTTCAAGAATTCTTGCGGCAGCCTCCATTATATAAGCAGGATTGTTGGATGGAACAAAACCGGGATTCTTAATAGGGGACAAAAGTTTATGGTGTGTAACAGGAATTGATCTTGCTGATTTTGGAGGCAATACCTCTCTTTGGAACTTTTCAATTGGCCTAGTAATAACCTTTTGAGGCTTTGACTCCATGAAATTGCTAGAAGATCCCTCAACTTTTTCAACCAACTTTCCAGAATATAAAAACTGAGAATCTTGAAGGGATCTTGTATCAAAAAACGGCGTCGAGTAGGGATCAGAGAAACCGGAAGGAGGCAAAGAATCTAATCCCATAAGCCTTGCAACTACATTAGGAGCTCTTGTTCCACAGTCATCACTTGTAACAGATGAAGCATAACTATGATCACAACTTCCTCTAACATATTCCCCAACACCATTTTCGTCTTCATCGACCTGGAAGAATTAAACATGTAATAATTAACTAATTTCATAACAAAAAATGATGTACAAGTAACAGGTAAAATTGAAGATATAGTGATATTGCTACCAGATAGGGATGTCTCATTGCAACATTGTGGTTGGATTTTCTTTCCTGTTTCAATGACTCTGCATACGACGAAGAAAAATTTACCAAATAACAAAAGATGAAATTAACTGAACAATAAAAATACAATTGACAAGGGATATAAAAACACTATTGCTTGTACCTGGTAAATCTGACTTTGATGCAAATAATTTCTTACGCGATTTCGAGGTCCAGTCAAATAAGTGGAAAAAACTACCTCCATTTTTAGTCCCTTCTTTTTCAACTCCCATTTTCAAATGCAGAACTTAGCAAACCTTAAAGATGTATCAAGAAAGAAACATCAACATTGTTAGTCTAATAAGGCATAACTGGTTAAGAAATCATAGAGTTACTCAAACAAATTACCTGAAATTTTAGAAAAGGAATATTAAATCAAAGGGTGACAGAAAAATCATAGTAAACTAAGGTCTCCATAAATTGATGCAATCTAAACCAAACCTAAGATCCACCTTAAAATCCACAACATATAAAAAAATCTCCTTTGAGAAAACCAACCAATAACATAGTCAAATCTACCATATTTACTCATGTAATTCAACTTAATATCAACCATAAGCATTCCAACGTGTTCAAAAAAAGACCATAAGCATTCCAAATCAATGTCAAATTCTCAAAGCCCCTAATTCCACTAATCATGTACACAAATCTAAAGATCGATAATACAAATTTAAGCTGAAATCAAACATATAGTATTATATAATTAGTAATCCTGATGAGTAAAATACAATGTTGATTCTTCAAAATTCAAACAATGGCAACAAATTATGCTTATACACGATTATAACTTCTGAACAAAACAAAAAACACAGAAATTTCAACCGAATCAAAAGACTAAAAATAACACAAATGATAACAATGTGGCACCAATAAAGTAGAAAATTGAAAACGAAATCTGAAAAGGAAAGAACCCATTAAAGGAAAAGAAGAAAAGATGAAAACTTTAGCGTTAGATTGAGAACTTACGTTGAAAGAATGAGATGGGTCAGCAGCTATATGAATTTGAGTAGAGTGAAAGAGAAGAAGAAGAACAAAAGAACATGGTTTTTTCTTTTTGTTCTTTTTTCTTTTCAAGACAAAAACTTAAGTTAAGGAATTTATGTTCCAATTTGAAGAGAAAAAAGAAAATTTAGAGAGAGAGAGAGAGAGAAAAAGACACCGTTTGAAACATTAATAAATGGAGACAAAGAAATATAAAATGAAGAGATAATTGAAAAAGTTTAAAAAATGCTTTTATTTGAAATGCTACTAGGATTGTTTGGATTATAAAATTGGGTAGAGTTTACAACGTCTCTCTAGAGAGGGATAGAAATTCAAATTCCAAACGGGGAAAAAAGTGGACCAAGGGGAGCTTCATAACGTCACCTCTTTCCTTGTATTTTGGGGAGCTTTCGACCAATTGTTGGTTGACACGTGGTTTGTCCTTTGGAACACCTCTTTTTTCAAATAAGCTTCATTACGGTCACTAGCTTAGAGACGTTGATTTTTGTTTTTTACTCTTAGTGATGATTTTGATAATTAATACTCCCTCCAATCCTTATTATAAGAAAAAGTTGACTTTTTAATTTCATAGAATAATTAATATATCTTATTGTAAATATAGACTAGATACATCACTTACACAATGAACTAAAAAAGTCAATTGTTTCTTATAATAAGGATCAGAGAGAGTAATAATTTGAAGAAGCCCACATATTTTATTTTCTTTAAAAAGATGTTTTAAGAATTTCCAAACTCAGTTATTGATGTGTGTTTGACTTTTTAGTTTCATATTCTTGTTAGCTTTAGATTTGGTGACTACAATGACTATGGATGCAATACATATTACAAATGCTACAAAAAAATTAAGATGTAATGTAGTTAATGTCCAAGTTATGATTGAGTGTCGAGAGAATTGATTGTTCGTAAATGATTGAATATTGTATTAGGACTATCAATTTTACTTAAATGATGGTGATTTAGTTGAATGTAACTTTTTCCAACAATCTAAGGTAAGGTATGCCCAAATGAATAACTATAGTACAAGTTTGAAAAATCAATTCCAAGAAAGACAATATTCTTCGAAACTCATATAATTATCTTATTTCTTATTTACTTTGTAATTGTCATGGTGCTATCACAATTGATCAATAGTACTCGAAATCACATTTCTTACATAAGAAATCCAAAAAATTATTACGTTCACTATCAAAGTCCATCAAGTTTATTCAATGTTAACGTGAAATACAGAGTTGTGATATTTATGTTCATTGTTGTCTGCCCTAGGTGTTCCATTGGCAAGCATAGCTGATATACTAATTGGTGAAGCATTTTTGCTGTTATCGACTGTTGTCATGTGACTACAATATTTTGTAGCTTCCTTCTTGGTTTCTCTCTTCTCCATTTGTCACATTGATGGTTATAAACGGTTTGTACTAGTAGCAGTCAGTTATTGATTGATATATGGAATTGTTTTTGCAAAAGAGTATAGGTACTCAGTTTAGTTATGGGTTGATATATGAAAATGCTTTGCAAAAAGGTACGATGTTGTCAAGAAGGGTCGGTTAAAGGGGGAAAAGGTAGCTTATAAAGCAAACTAAACTCAGATTCAACCAAAGACACAAAATCAATTAGGGTTTGTTCATCGATCAATCGGCCAAACCTTTGGTCAAAATGTTCGAAAGTTCATCGAAATCCCATCGGAAAATCTCGCAATCACTGCATTTTGCTTCTTCATCCTCTCTTTCATAATCACAGAATCACCGTAGTCCTCCTAGATTGAATGTGTCGGTAAGAGGACAATATTTCCTAAAAGGTTTAGGACATTAACTTCAAAAACACGGCAAAGCATAAACCGACATGAGCAGCTTCTAGAAACACACGCTTCTTAGAGTACAAGCTAAGTGGATAAATCTTCAAACAAATCTTCAGGGATTTCACGCAAAAATATAATCTTCCAAGAATGCAAAATAAAGTACTTCACCTTAAGCTAAGATGTCGTACTTACATAATTAGGACATCTAGTACAACATCTTGCTAGAACTTCTTATTTTAACAAAATACAGCCAACACAAAATAAAACCCAACAAAATGTATGGCTTCAAAAGTCATATTTAACACATGAGGTATGATATATATATATATATATATATATATATATATATATATATATATATATATATATA
>Ga0228711_1011617_pt1 | contig 11112 bp, 3 predicted proteins | sample MedpolnodulmetaG_2_FD_177996 | JGI IMG/M metagenome (GOLD analysis project Ga0228711, IMG submission 177996) | Root nodule microbial communities from Medicago polymorpha collected in Santa Monica, California, United States - brown nodules | ecosystem: Host-associated > Plants > Roots > Nodule...
AGGGCTGTGACCCAATTTTTTCTCATTCTCCCCTTTTCTTTCTCTTCCCTTGAGAGCAAATGCTCTCTTCTCTCTCCTAAAGCTGCGCCGGCAGCTTCTTCTTCTCCGGCGAAGGGAAGGGTGGTCGGAGACGGCTCCGACGCGGCGGTTAGCCGTCGTTGACGGCGGCGCCGCCGCTTCCACTGTTTTTTTTAATTTTTTTTGTGCTTTCACTTCTACTCCTTTCCCTCTATACTTTTCTTGACCTAAAACCCCCAAATACCAACAATATGAGCCTAGATCTAAACGAAAAGAAAAAGGAAAAAAGTTATACTTCTTTGTTCTTTGGTTCTTTTGGCGCTGTTTGTACGTTGTAGTTTCTGAAACTGTTGATTTGTGACAGTGTTGTATGGATTGGTTCTAGTTGTGGCTTATGTGTTATTTGATGACTAAAGGTTTTTTGAAATTGGTTTTTTGCTGGATTTTGTTTGTGAATTTTGATGCAGGTTTTCGGATGAGATTGCGGCTGCTTCCTCCTCTCTGTGCTGTCCAGGCAGATTGTACTTATAGAGGGGAACCTTGGCCACCAAGGGTTTGATAAATAAATAAAACAACTTCAAATAATAAAAGATGAATATTTAAAAAATAAATTTGAAGTCAATTAATTAAATGAAATTAAATAAAAGATGGAAACTAAAATTTAATAAAAAATGAAAATTGAGAGAAGAGGGCCCGACTCGGAACCAAAATGAGGTATTTTAAAATATCTCTCTGCCGGATTTTTTACTGAAAATCAGAGCCGAATGGCGTATGAATGTAGAGTTAAACGGCACGTGTCAGTAACATCTTAGGTCAAAAATTAGGTATGACATTCCATTAGATAAACAATGCTGCAATGGATTGAAAGATGCACGCTTAAACAATAAATAATATAATTGGAAGTAATATAGTGATATATTCATCCAAACTTTAAATATAAACAAAAGTCAAAATATATCTCATTCAAATTAATTTGTTTAAATACATTATGATTTTGATTTATATTCAAAACTAGATATAGTACATAGTAAGTAATGCACTGTGAATGAAATACTAGCGAGTCCCCAACACTAGGGATTTTTTATTGATTTTTTCTTTTACAAAAGCAAAACTATATTTTTTTCATTCAGATTGATAGAGTGTATCATTTAATATTGCTAAAAACGTAAAGAATTACAAACTCATAACTAAATTAATAGAATACAATAACAAAATGCCTACAAATAATATGATAAAATTAAAATGATAAAAATATCTATGGCCCCAGATCTGCAACGTTGACGATCAAATCATTAATTGAATATCTGATCTCTCTGTAGAAATCAAATGAACACCACATCAAGATCGAAAATCAAATAATGTCGCACAAGACAACGAACAACACACTGCTGAACTTATTCGACGAAATCACAAAAATAACCCATGATCTATGTAAAAAGTCACTTATTTAAATTGAAATAGAAATATAAAAAAATGAAGCGAAGTGATTTTGGTTAAAAAGTTGACGCAAAACCAAACCCACTTCTATTGTTGTTAATTGTCGTATCAACAATTTGTTACGTCTTTTGTCCAAACAAATTGTTTATGTTATTTTATCTTATTATATTAGTCATAATTGGTCATTCATTGACCTTCTGCAGTTAAAAGAACTATAACCATGAAGCTGAGATAACATCATTAACCACTATAGTGCAGGGTGTGAAAAGAAATTCTTCAGTGTTGGTGTAGGTATAATGGGGAAACGCATATGTGTAAGGTTGTATTTGTTGGTTTATGCCCCGATTCTCTAAAAATTACTCTTCTCTCATTTATCTTTGCTCATTCACCAATCTTAAAAGTGTCTATGTGAGTTAACTCACGTTGAAAAAAACTGCAAGTTAACTCATGCTGAACACTTTTTAAGGAATGAGAAATTTTAAAAGGGAGAAGAGCAATTTTTCGATTCTCTAGCACATGAATTTTCTATGTGTGTTTTGCAACCCTTCATAGAAGATGGATGCTTCATTTCCTCTAAGCTGTTGAGTTTGGACTTTTTAAGTTGCAAGGGTTAGTGTACCATTTGTACTATATTTTTTAATGAATTCTTATTTGCTTATATAAACAAAAACAAAAAAAATATTCCCAATGAGGCTAGTGCCACTATGAATGAACTTGGATATTTTGTATCAAGTTGATTTTCTCAAACATTTTTTTTTTCGTAAAATGAATTTTTTCAAACTTTATTTTGCTCAAAAGTGGCCTTGCGCAAAGAAGTGATTTTTACTTGTAGAAAATATATATTTCTAGTAGAAAAGCTATATATACTTCATATCAAAAGACATTTTTGAAGTCGGAAGGAAATTTGAGGAATGGTATTATCAATATCATCATCAAACTACAATATTGTATAAATAAATAAAAAAGAACATCAAACTAGAAAAGATAGAACTGTGGATAGAGACCAGTTGTTAGAGCAATGCAAGGATGAACATTTTATCTCATACTCCTATACTTATATCTTAACCCCTACAAATCATAAGAAATTTCAATTTTACCGTTTTTGTCATTTGACTTCATACAAAATATATACGGTATGTAAACGTTTTCCGGAATTGAGTAAATTTCGGAGACACTTGCTAAGTTTTTCGTTAGCCAAAATTGTTAACTGGATTACTTGAGGAAATAACAGTTGCTAAATTGCATATTTCTTGAATTATAACTACTACAATGCAGAACCTAATATAGTTTAGATAATTATTGCTATTTCCGCTATAGATTATTCAAGGAATATTGAAGCATATACCAAATTAGTGGCCGTATTATCCATTACTTAAAGCTTCTGGTTCGAAGCTATGGATGATCTTCCTTGTTGCGTATGAAAGATTGTTGAGCAAGCAACTTCATTGCTCACGTAGCATGGTCATAAAGATACCGTTGATCGTTTTGCCAAGGGAAAGATATCGAAAATATGTGATAGAACCATGAAAGCTAGATTAATTAATCTTCTAGTTTATTATTTTAGAAGGGGTCTTTTAGGCATATTCTATTAGTTTTTTTGATAACATTGATATTGGGTTGTTCATGTAGTTATCTTACTATGATTATGCGTCAACTTATATAGGGTGCGTTTGTTTCAACTTAAAAAAAAAATAGATTTTGAGTTAAAAGAATTTAGAGATTTTTTTTAGAGATTTTTAAAAAAATCTAAAGCTATTTCTGTTTGTTTACTATCATAAAAATCATTTTTTAAAGATTTGAAACTTTTACACTTGAGTTCCTTATGTTTAAAAAAAAAAAATAGATTTTGAAAAAGCTACTTATAATAGCTTTTTATTTTGAAGCAAAAAATGATTTTTTTAACAAAATGAACTTTTTTAAAATCTAAAACAAACACTAAAAAAATAAAAAAGTGATTTTTTTTAAATAAAAAATCCAAAACAAACGGACTCATAAGCATCGTATGTCTCATGTTAGGAAGTTAAATATATTTTATTAGAAATAAAAGAAACTACCTACAAAACAATAAAGAACAAATTAGAATTTAGTATGATTTGTAGAGTCTATGTGACAAGAACAAATGTTTCAACTTTCAACCATGATATATAGAAGGCCAAATACCCCATGGATCCTTTAAGTTTCACGTTTGTTTTAGATATGTCATTTAAGTTTTTAAGGTTTCAGATAGGTCTTTAAGTTTCGAGTTTGTTTCGGATAGGTCATTTCTGTCAACCTCCGTTAAGTCAAAGTTGATATGTCCGTTAAGTGGGTGAGGTGGTTCTCTCTGACACTTGGCATCAATTTTTCCCCAACTAGATCAATTTTGGCTTAACGGACAAATCAACTTTGGCTTAACGGAGGTTGATAGAAAAGACCTATCTGAAACAAACTCGAAACTTAAAGCATCTATCTGAAACCTTAGAAACTTAAAGGACCTATCCGAAACAAACGTGAAACTTAAAGGACCTATCTGAAACCTTAAAAACTTAAATGATCTATCTGAAACAAACATGAAACTTAAAGGATATCCGGGAAGGTATTTGGCCTATATAGAATCAAGGCGCTGTTTCTTTTTCTTTTTTTCTTTTTCTTTTTGAATGGACCAAGGTGCTATTTCTTAAACTAGAAAAATTTATTTGAAAAAAATGTTTCTAGTAACTTAAAACGACACTTATATATTCAGAGACAGATTTTTCTTTCTCAAAAAGATGCTTATAAAATAGAAAAAAAACAAAGTATAATTAAGATTTTAGGTATAAGTGTGATGTTTATTTCACCGGTGTGGTTGCTCTTAATTTTGAAATATTATTATAATTAATTAGTTTTTTATTGACTAAGTTTGCTTCAGGTTTTGTTTGACTGCTCAAATGTTACGATATGTGTACTTGCTATATCTATTGATCAATCCTAATTACTAGGAATTAGTTTTGTCACGTTGATACAATAAGTTACCAATTGACTGCATATATAATGGTGACACAAGTTCGTCTTCTCCGGCTGATATACAAGCAACCATGCGTATGTAGAAACAATATACATTGTAAGATATAAAGCAGTATAATTTTGTTTCAAAAAAAAAAGCAATATAATTAAATTCTCTTGAGCATCCTAAATGTTTGTCTTGAGACCTTGCTAAAAACTGCTTATGTCCTTAGTGATTTGTATAGGCATGAGCAATGATGTTTTTCTTTCAATAATAAGAGATTTTAAATATATCAACGAAGTTGAATCTAGTGGAAGATATTAGATTCTCAAAATATAATCAGCTAAGGTTTGATCTTGGTTGCAAGAAATATCACCATTTAGTGTTATACACATATTCAGTTTTTGGCACACATCGAATAATATATTATCACCTTTAGGGAGGAAACATAAAAGAAACTTAAGGAATTTTTTTTAAACTGTGAATACTTTTGATCAATCAGTCTCATTGGTTAAAGAAACATTTTCTTAATTCGAAAAATTACTCTTTAGGCATCCACTGTTTGCTTTCAAGCTTCCTATACTGACGAAAATATCCTCAACAGTAGTTAACGGCCGTTTGCTTGTCTACAATAGTTACATGTTGTTTGCTTAACCCCAAACAAAGTTAACTGACGTTGTGTTCTTGTCATATTCCATAACAGAAACAACAACTCCCACATTATTCACAAACACAAACCAAACCTCCTCAGAACTTCCACAAACCAACATCAATCAAATTTCTTCAATGTCAAGAAACTAATCAATCAAATAACAAGTAAGTGTTCATATGCATACACATTCTTGATAGTTTGTGTTTGATTTTATGAATAAGTTAATGAATAAATGATTGAATGAATGAAATGTGTGAATGAAGGAATGTATGTAGGAATGTATGAAGTAGTGGCTAAAACACAATAACCGAGTTTCTGTCACACTGTGCAGGTTCCGCTCTAGTAATGGTAATTAATTGTCTTTGCGAAGAATGATAGTTAACTAACAATTAAAGAGTTTTTTTGTGTGGTTCAGGTTGCACTGGTAGTTTTTGTGGTGCACAACACACATAAACTTATATAAAATTGGTATGTTTGGTTCATTTGCCAGCCACACCATAAAACCATGAACACTGATCCAATAGATTTGAACACCATGTTAGCCACATTTTATTACAACAAGAGGAAAACCTAACTTGTTCAGGATCCAAGTTAATGTCACACTGCCTGGTTTGAACGATCAATTGGACCAACTTAACCATCGACTCAACCACAAAGACACAAGGAGGGTGGACAGTGTTGAGTATCAATGTCCATCGACCGACTCAGATGTAAGCGTCCAGTTCTTCCAGATGAAGCTCAAGAATGACAACGATGTGAGCACGGAGTACTCAATACTTGGCCAGTATAGTTCTAAAGAACTGATCGAGTTGGATGCTTCCTTGGTCAAAACTTTTCAATCTATTGGAGAAAGTTTGATTCGGTCCATGACCTACCAAGAAATCAAAGCTTGCATGGAGGCACCAAATGAAGAAATTAGTTTGACTGATTCGTGATCTAGTGTGTGTTTTATTATGTTGTTTTACGTTGTTGAATTATGTTTTATGTATATTTTTGTTGGTTTTGTATCCTTTGTATAGACATTGTATTGTTTGTTCAACTTGTAGGTAGTTAAAGTGCTACAAATCTCATGCATACAACTTTATTATTTTGTCTTATATGGATATTGAGTGCTCTTGTCCAATTTAGATCAGAAGCATTGTCTCAACTTTGAATACCTTTTTTTCTTGTGTTATGTACAAATGCACCAAGTGTTCTGTGAATACCCTTTTGCACGTGCATTCCTATCTGAAATGTGTTTTTTCTCTATAACTAATAACTAATTATCGTTCCTGGCAACGACAATTAACTATCCAGCTACGAAGGTTAACTACCTTACACAATTTGAATGGTAGTTAATTATTGTTGGAGGTATTTTCATTAGTTTAAAGTGTTTGTGAGTATGAATGGTAGTTAATTGGCATTGGAGGTATTTTCTTCAATTTAGGGTGCCTGAAAGCAAGTAGTGATGCCTAAAGAGCAATTTTCATCCTCTGATTGCTATAGTTGATATATAAGAGGGAACGTTTCCTTTGTTCTCACTAGGCCTTGGGCCATTTATGTGGACCTTGTTAATGTGGCCAAGAAAAAAATTAGGAAGAAACTTTTCACACGCCCCTATATCACTTTAGATGCATATATCCACAAAAAAAAAACAGTAGTTTTTGTACAAATAAAAAGTGAAAATGTACCAAAAAGGAATAGAAAAATGATCCGAAACAAATAGCCATGGAATTGCATAATTAAAATCTAGTAATACAACTCAATTATCAATGTCTAAAATTGTTAGGTTGGACACTTTCATTCGAATTCAAATCTCACAATTATGTGTGAAGTTCAGCTGTGTTTACCATTTCATCTACATAATCAATGTCTAACTATTGTGTATTTGTGTTTGTTTCAAAAAGGTTATTAGCATCGTTTAAGTACCTAAAAAATTAATTTGATCTTTGTTGGGTCATGAGGGGAGCCTGGGGGACCGTCCACATCGAGGTTAAAACAACCACACTTGCAAGAGAGATGCCACACTCTTACCCGAAACCTTAAGGTCATGGGTTTATGGGTCCTCTTACTTATAAGGTGTTCAACCTTTGCTTTTCTATCCGATGTGGGACATATAACTCACACTTGCACACAACACTCCCTCTCAAGTGTGAGTCCATCTATTCAGCATGCTCCCCCTTCAAGGGCACTTGCTTGTATCGCCGTTGTTGGTTTCTCCGCAAACGAACCGACACTACTTGTACCGCCGTTGCTGCTTTCTGGGCAAACGAACCAGCTGCTTCGGTCGTACCCTTCGTCGAACGGGGCTCTGATAGCACTGTTGGGTCACTGGGGAGCCAGGGGGACCGTCCACATCGAGGCTAGAACAACCACACTTGCAAAAGAGACGTCACACTCTTTACCTAAAACCTTAAGGCATTGGGTTTATTGGTCCTCTTACTTATAAGGTGTTCAACCTCTACTCTTTTATCCGATGTGGGACATATAACTCACACTTGTACACAACAATCCCCCTCAAGTGTGACTCCATCTATTCAGCATGCTCCCCCTTCAAGCGGAAGCTTTTCTTGCTTGTATCGGTCGTACCCTTCGTCGAACCAGGCTTTGATCCCACTGTTGGGTCATGAGGGGAGCCTGGGGGACCGTCCACATCGAGGCTCGAACAACCACACTTGCAAGAGAGACGCCACACTCTTACCCAAAACCTTAAGGTCATGGGTTTATGGATCCTCTTACTTATAAGGTGTTCAATCTTTACTTTTCTATCAGATGTGGGACATATAACTCACACTTGCACACAACAATCTTGTATTTCTGTCTTTCTCTTTTCAATTAAACTTTAAAAGCTAATCCAAATAGCTTTTCAATTATTAATTTGTTATTCTATACATTTCTACAAACTTAGGATCCATAAGGAAGCTATTACTTGACCGGCGAAATAGGGATGTCAAATGTGACTGTGTCAAGCTAGTGCCAAAACTACAAACGAAATTTATGTTAGTCGTTGTATCTTTGATTATATTTCATCTTGTATTTCTCATGTTTTGATGAATGAAGTAATAAGTTTGTTATTGAAAGAAAAATATAAATACAGTTTAGAGGTTAATGTTTATAAATTTTAAAAAATATTGTTTTTGTTTCAAAATGGCTACCAACAGCAATTGAATACTAACAAAATATTTGTACAAAAATTTAACTCGATTCGTATTTCTCTTTTATAAATAAAAAATAAAAACTAATCAAAATATTTTGTTCATTTTTGGAAAAAACTAAAACAAACATAACTAAAACAACCCTTAACCAGCTTATTAAGCAATGAACAGATTCAACACTTTTGAACAAATTAATTATCAATCTGAATTTATAACATTGCATCAAATATATAAGATGAATACAATTCAATGGTACTAGTACCAGTGGCAAAGAATACAGAATTGTAACTAGACAAACAGCTACTGAAAAATAGTTAAAAACCTATGTATGATAAGGCCCATTGGAGCCAAAGTTAACATGACACAAACACATTATATCTTAATCATGTGCATTAAACAAGAAAAATAATGATAATATTAATAATGCTATCTAGTCAAGGAAAAAATAACCAGAAACTTTGTCTAAAAAATTCTGGCAAAAATAAATCTGACTAAGTAGCATTTGTTTTTTTTTTGTAACAAAAATGCTCAAAATTACATTAAAATTATAGCTGAGAATTGAGATCAAATTTGAGTTGATTTTGCACCCACAAGCCATGACATGGACTCAGCTGGCTTATTAACTTGGTATGGTGCATTGGCAGCAATTCTGTAAATACATAACAAGGAAACAAATTATTATTATCTCAGCAAAAATACATCAAAAAATATTTCATTTTCAAGTTTTAATTTAATCGAGAGTGCCTACCTATCCTTTCTCTTCTCCAGAAACCGATGAAGCGAAGCTTTCCTCATAATTGGCAGATCTGCATATAAAGGAAAGTCATGATCAGAAAAACATGATCCAATTTTTTGTGTCATCCAAATTTTAAGTGTCAATGGTTTCAAGAAATTACCGCAAAGATTAGGTCTGGAAGGCACTTGAAGGTGTTCATTAATCGAGCTGGTGCCGGTGGCAGTACTAGGGATGATGTTCACGGTAGGAACAATCGGAGCGGTCGTGTTAACCGAAGTTCTGACCAAATTAGGAGGAAATGAAGGCTGGCTCTGTGTGTAAGTGTACACAGAATTGTTCTGAGTTTGAGAGATTCCTTTGTTAGCAAAAGCCATGAGCTCATGGGCTTTATCGGCAGGAAAATCATCGAATACAATAACTTGACCGTTATAAAACATTGTCAATTGTGCAGCTTTAGGTCCCTTGATAGCACTGCAAATCATTCATACAACATCACATATTAGTCTCTAATTGAAGAAAAAATTTTAATAATCAACTAATGGTTTTGATATCTCGAACTATTTATAAATTGTTATTAGTCATCACTAAGCGGCTGGCTCGGTTCACAACTTATCCTCTACAATTGCGGTATGGTGTTGCAGCTGTAGCGACCGTTACATTTAGTGAGTGAAATTTGATCTCTCTAAATCTAACGTTCTTACAGATGTAGCACCATACCGTATCTTTAAAGGATCCAGGTGTGGGATCCATATTGACTCAAATTTATTTTTTTAGCTAGTTCCGCCTAGGGAGAGGATCTAAATCCTCAACAAGTGATTTCCACGAATTGACCCTTTCGGCAAGGCGACAATCATATCGTTGTGCTAGCCGCTAGGGCTCGCTCTCGTGACTTGTCATCACTCATAAATTAATTTTTTTACAGACCTAATTTGGTATGAAATGAAATTAATTGAAATCAGAACAAACTGAAAAAAAAACTCACTTGGAATTGTTCAAAGCAGCTTGTGGAGTGAGCAAATCCATAGTTGTAAGGTTCTTTTGTGTCAAATTGTTTTCCATGGTTGGAAACAAGTTCATGGTTGTTGCAGATTGAGAAGGAGTCTCAGAAGACCCTACAAGAAAGAAAAAAAAACATATTTAGAAAAACCATTGAAGAGAAAACAACCTAAATTGGCAATATTACACACACAAAAAAAATCAAATTAACAAAACAAATAAAATTATACCACAAGATTACAATCTTATCAAATTTAACAACCTATTTGGTAGATAATAACAATTAGAATTATGAACAAATTATCCATTAATTAGATCTATGAATTTTAAAAGTCTCAAACAAATAAACAAAGTGGATTCAAAATAAAAATAAACAACATGCAGTTGAATAATTTTATAAATGGAAAATATTTGAAAAAATTTAGATATAGTTCAACCTTACAAAAAAGGAAAAAAACAAATTAACAAAAAAAAATGAACATATATAGATATAGTCTATTCTATAGACACAAATTAACCGTTACTCTTAAGTACTAGAATTTAATTATGAACCAACTAAGAAGAAAAGAATAATTAACCATTAAGATACCAAATATTTTAAAATAAAAAAAAACCCAGAAACAAAAAACAAAAATTTCTCCGAAATTAAGGTTCCGTACCAGAAGGGTCTGTGTTATTGTTATTGCATGTGATACCAAGAGAAAGATCTTTGAAGCAACCCTTTTCCTTAATATATTGACTCAATAAACTGCATGTTTGAGAGAAAGTTGTTTTCTCCGGTGATTTTGCCGGTGGTTTGTTGCCGGAAACTTCTGAATATTCCGATGAGGTAGACATAGTTAGAGAGAGAAAACAAAACGCGTTGTAATAAGAATGAAAGTGTTGATGATGTTTGTGTTGTGTTTGTTTTGGATGGTTAATCTTATGTTATGTTATATATATATAAGAAAATGAAATTAATATAAAGTTTAATTGGAGGAATAAATTAATAATGTCTTTATCTTTTTTTGGGGATGGGAAATTGAAGCACGAGGAATATGTGTGTGATTTTATTTAAAGTTGGTCTATATGGGATGCTTCTTCTCTTTTTCTTTTCTTATTTTATGTTTTTTTATTTGTTGCAGCTGTCTCCTTTGTTTCTTGTGTTTTGTCCAAACTCCACTCTCAAACAACATTA
>Ga0228711_1011620_pt1 | contig 11111 bp, 10 predicted proteins | sample MedpolnodulmetaG_2_FD_177996 | JGI IMG/M metagenome (GOLD analysis project Ga0228711, IMG submission 177996) | Root nodule microbial communities from Medicago polymorpha collected in Santa Monica, California, United States - brown nodules | ecosystem: Host-associated > Plants > Roots > Nodule...
CGCAATTAACGCAAACGATCTCAAAAAAATGATTAATAAAAACAACGATAAATAGCAAAACGTATTGAAATCAAAATCGAAGCAGAGAAGAAGGAGAAGAGTTCAAACTTAACTGTGCTGAGAGATTAATCTGAGTGAAAACGAAGCAGAAGAAGGTCGAAAACTTGAAGTTAATTGAATCAGATTGTTGAAATTGAAGCAGTAGAAAGGGAATTAGGGTTCATCGATTTGTTTCAATTGAGAAATTAGGGTTCCTCCATTTTTTTGATTTGGGAATTAGGGTTCTTGTTTTGAAAATTGGAAGAGAGAAAGAAAATGTTTAGATATGAAAATATTTGGTTAAAAACCAAAAATGCCCATATCCGAATTTTCAATTGGGTTGGATATCCAACCAATTTAAAATGGGTTGGTTAGTAACCATTTACAAAAAATCCGGATATTTTAAAGTGGATATGGATATGGTTATGGGCTTGGGCCTTAAATCGGTTAATATGCACACCCCTAACACTCTTACCATTGTGATCATGCATAACATCTTTCACACATAGGTTAGGAGAACAACTATGATTTATAAATCTTCGAATGTTTCCATGTGTAGTAGTATTAATGAAACCTTTTCCATCAAGAAAGGTATCTATGAAATATATTGTCTGGTTGCATGCATGAATTCTGAAAACAAGAATAATATATGTTTTAACTTTCAAAGGAGGAAATATACCAATCAATGAGTAATAGATAGTTGTGATGTAATAAAAAACCTTCAAAGTATGACTTTAAAGCTACGTTACATGGTATGGATATCATGTTTCATAAAATTGAAGGGAAAAAACATGAGAAGAAGGAAATAAAGGGCACCTACAACAATTTTTTTTTTGTCAAGTAACCTAACGGTTAAAGAAATTCACCTTAAAAATGAATAAGTGAAATGTTTGGAGAACCTGCAACAGTTGATGTAGTGGAAACAAGGGCAAAAGCAAAGAAAATTAAAGGAACTTGCAACAATGAAATATCATGATGTGGGAACGGGATGAAAGATCAGTATAACCATTCAAGAAAACCATTCAACGTCCCTTTTCCAACAATTCATCACACACAAAGTTGTCATATCACGAATGAAATTGAAAACAACCAACTCATCATATTAGTACAAAATGCAATTTTTATTAAATTTTTAACCACTACTGAAACCTGTGAACTAATTACAAAAAGTTCGAAACATTAAGTGACATCTTGTGCTAGTTTTACTCATTAACTATACAAGTTTTCTTAGAAAAAAAAATTGGACTAATAAATAATTTGTCAAAGTTTCTTATAATTAGAAGCGAAAATACTACATTCGTTTCACAATTATCTTTTTTTTTTCTTTTCCAAAACGATTGTATTTTCCAATGTAGAAATATTCTTTATTTTTTCTTCAATTATGTTGTCTAATTAACACCATGTACACTACTCTCCGAGTATTCTTTATGTTGTCTAGTTAACAAGGTTAGTTTAATAAAAATATCATGTATTTTAACAACTTCACTACATTTCTTAATTAATTTGCGTAGAAAAACCTTAAAAAGTGCTCGTTTGAAAATGGAGGAAGTAATAACTTTTTTTTTTTGGTAATAGGAGGGAGTAATAAATTTTTACCGCATAAAAAGAGTGGATGAATAGAAAATAGAAAATACATACAATAAAATAACTTACTACCTTTATCAAATTGATGCCTATTATGTTTAGTGCTTCATATGCTTTTAAGAGATTGCATGTAATGTATGGATCCACTTGTGTACCATTAAGAACCAATGGTATATACCATTGGTCAATTAAAGTGTGTCACCTACCAATGTTACTTTATAAATGTTTTATTTGATTTATTTTTTTTTAAAAGGTGTGCCACGTGGCACATTCTAATTGGACAATGGTATATACCATTATGGTACACAGGTGCTATCCTGTAATGTATATCACAAAGCGCACATTATAGTGTGTTACAACTTACAAGCATTGCCCTTAAAAAAATAGAAAAAAACTTACAAGTATTTGCCTACTATTAGACATCTTACATTCTTTACTTACAGAAAATATATACTAGAAATATTATTAAGTTATAGGAAAGTGACTAATGATTATCTTCTACGATTTTTTTTTTGTATTATACTAGAAATATTATTATATATAATTTTCAAATTACCGTGGACCGTAAGACTACCACTTTTATTACCTTTAATCGTCTGATTGTTTATTAGGGTGAATTTATTTGAAATACGATCATGACCTTCTGGTGGTGAAAAACTGTCCTTATCTTCACTCTCTGATGGCATATCACTATGCTGACTCTCAATCCTAGCACAGTGAAGACACATTGTAGGCTTCCAGATCCCAGTTTCCATTACTTCTTCAAACATGTAATGTAATGCTGCACTAGGATGTTTAGTAGGACCATTTATGTGAGATCCAAACCAAGTTTACTTGATGGTTGAATCGTTGCAATCACAGAAAGACCAATATCTATTTGAGTTTTACTAAAAATATTTCCACTTCTAACTGTATAATAGTGTGCTATGGTCACTTTACAAGGCTTTTTATCATCTCCATTTTTTCGCTTGTCCTCCAGCACAATTAGACCTCCTTTACTTTCATTTCCGAAAAGGTAAGCACGTGTTTTCATGACATAACCCGATTCAGTAACAGTCGTTTTATCCTTCTGTCTACAATTTTCAAAGTTTCCTATTGTAAGGATGGGATCAAACATAATAGAGCCAAGAAAATATTCACCCATATCTACTGAAAACCTCTTGGAGAATATTGTTCGAGTTCAAAGAATACTGTATTGACTTTGGCCTCTTTGCCTGCCTTTGTAATGATGAAAATGACAAAAACTTTGAAACCGTCGATAGTGTACGTCACTTCCCACACCGTATCAAAGATGGTATTATCATATGTATACTTCCGACGAGATTTTTTCGTGTCGATGAAACCATAACTTCCCAGTTTTTCATGGTAGCTTTGAAGATAATCATCATCAATACGAATAAAATCTTTTAAAATACTTCCCATGTTGGCGGGGTTATAACTTATAACGGGGTACCTGGAGTACTATAAGATCGGGTGTAGTTTGTGACAATTTGGAGGGGTTATAACTTATAAAGGTATGTGTAGGTTTTAGAGAGGAACATAAATCTGAGAAATTCAAAAGGTGCTACAATGTAAGTTAATTGAAAAGCATACTTGTTAACTATGCCCACCTTGTATATGCTTTTCATGTTTGTGTTTATATATAAGCCAAAGTTATATTAAAATCATAATGGAATCTTTACGTGATTGAAACTCGAACAAATTATTCAGTTAATTTTATATATGAATTTTTCTAATTTTCGTGGACTATATCTTCCGCATCCCACTTTCTATGTTTCCAAGTTTTGATACCTAACGTCTCTTTCCCATTCCAATAATTCTCGATTAAGTTAGCTATTGACTATTCTTTTGTCTGATTCTCACTTTTCTTTTTATCTTTGTATCACCTTTTCTAATAGAAATTCTTCCATCCCACTAATTCATAATGCTTTTCTTGTTTTCTTTTGGTAGTTTCATTTTTTGCCGTGGTGGATGTTGTGAAGTTTGCTGCTCCCTCTACTTTTATTGTGTGTCATTTCAATTGGTGAACACTATGCTAGCTATCTGAGTAATGTTAGCGGCCAACACTCGGTGGAATTTAGCTCCACGTCAATTTTTCTAAAATATAAAATATATAATTAACCGTCTATCTTGATTCTAAAGTCCAACTTGCAAACGCACAAGAAAATGCTACAAAATTGGTTGTGGAACTATTTCCGCAGATAATTGGTTGTGGAACTATTTCCGTAGATAATTTGCCAAATTTTGAAAAAAAAAATTGATAAGAGAGAAACACCATACTCTTACTCAAAACCTTACGGCATTGAGTGTATGGGTATACTTTCTTATATATCCAACGTTTTCTTCATTTCTGATCGACGTAGGACATAATCACTCACACTTGATTACCAGCACAATTTCAACAAAAATTTTAACTTTAAATGACACTCAATAAAAGTGGAGGGAGTAGCAAACTGCACAACATCATATATGGCAAAAAAATAAACCTACCAAAAGAAAACAAGAAAAGCATCAATAATTAGTGGGATGGAATAATTTCTACTATAAAAAGTGATACAGATAAGAAGAAAAGCCGTATGCAATTTAATTGAATAATTTTGCGTTAGAATAACGCTTCTTTGAGTTACACTTTAATGATTCCATTATCAATTTATTATAAATTTTCGATATGAACACAAACATGTAATAACTAAGGGCATAGTCACTCAAACTTGACTTACATACATATGCCAGCTTATTGAGTTCATGCATCACCTCCATATCAGTCCTGCACTTTTTTTTTTTACATGTGCCTCTCAAAAACCAACATATCCTACAACCAATATTCTCCAACCTCATGATCGATCTAGTGGTACTCAATGTTCCCAATTAGTTCCAGCCTTACTAAAGTTGTTGTGAAACTACATATATACCAGCATGGAAAACAATTTTCAAAGTATTAATTGTCTCAACGATAGCGGTTTTCCAAGGTACCGAGAAGAGTTAGGAAGTTATGGTTCCATCGACGTGGAGAAGTCACGTTGGAATACAACATGTACTTCCCATATGATGCAGTGGCGTGCGTGGTACACTATAGATAGTTCAAAATGTATAGTCATTCGTATAAATTCATTTGTAGAAAAAGATACCATAGTAAAGCATGCAAGTTTAGACTTCGTAGTAGAAACATTGGGCAGTATTTTTGTTCGAGTAGGTAAGGACAATGGTTTTCTTGGCTGTCCTAAAGGTGCTCCCATTTATATAGGCTTACGAAAATGTAGGCAAAAGAACAAAACGATTACTGCATCAGGTTATGTAGTAGAAACACATTCTTACCTTTACAAGATGAATGAATGTAAAGGAGGTCTTGTTGTGGTGGAGGAGAAGAGAAAAAGTGGAGATGCTAAAAAGCCTTGTAAGGTAACTGTAGCACACTATTTTACTGCTGGTAGTGGAAATATGTTTAGTCAAAATGAAATAGATATTGGTCTTTCTGTGATTGTAACCATTCAACCATCAAGTAAAGTTGGATTGGATATTACCGTGGAGGGTCCTACTAAACATCATACTGGAGCATTACATTACATGTTTGAAGAAGTAATGGAAACTGGGATTTGGAAGCCTACAATATGTTCTCACTGTGCTAAGATTGAGAGGCTACATAGTGATATGCTCCGGCAAGTAACTAGTGAATATAATGCCAATCTTCAACCACCTAATGGTCGTATACCAAATAAAGTAATCCTTGTTGACAACAGTGGTTTAATTATAGGCGACAACAATGGTAATATTCTGATCCAAGGTAATTTATATATTTTGCATATATGGGATAATTTCCTTGAAACTAGTCAAGCTATAATAAGAATATGCAATATTATGGGTGTAAAAGAAATAGAGATAAAAAAAAGACTGATGTGATATTGATATGTTGTTGATGTAATTGAGAAAGATATAGCCTGTGTTTGTTGAACCGGTGGGAGTGAAAAAAACGCATGTTTGTACTGATGCTACATTTTTTAGCTTTCTTATTTTCACGGCAAAATTGACTACAAACGCGACAATTTAGCTTTTGCCGCAGATCCAAACAATGCAATAGAGTGTTTAATCAATGTAGGGAATGTAGAAGTCTAAATATAAAAGTTGAAAAAATTATATTTTTCAATGATATCTCCTTAAATTATTTTTTTGGACAAAAATAAAACGATATCTATTTATTCATATATTGATAGAGTACATCATTTAATATCGCTAAAAACGTAAATGATGAATCTGTGAACAAACTCATAGTATCAAAGTTAATAGCATACAACGGCGAAATGCTTACAAATGGTAATTTGATAAATTAAAGTGATCGGAATTATATTCATGCATCCGGATTTGCAACTTTGACGCTCAAATCATTGATTAAATAGTCGATGAACCAAATGAACATTGTAACAAGTCTAGAAATCAGATAATATAGTACAAGACGAAAAACAACGCAATGTCCCATCCCTCTTTGACTACGAAATCACGAAGAAAAAAACTTAGATTTATGTAAAAAAAAAAAAACTTATTTTGATTTAAATATAGATAAAAGGATGAATATGGGTGATTTTGGGTCAAAAATTGCAAGCGAGATAAAACTCTTGTCTTGGAATTCGTTTTCGAGGAAAAAGTTGAATTATCTTTGTCTTTATTTAATGACACTCCAACCCTCTAGCTTATATTTGTAGGTAGTTTGAGAGGTTTTTTGTAACACCCTAATTCCCAACGTTGATGTAATAAATAATGCGAATAAATTTAAACAAAAAAAATGTTACACATACTCATCAATCATTCAGTCTAATAATAAATAATACGTCATATCTCAGAATGCGGAAAATACATCAAAAATATTTCATAAATTAAACGAGTATGATTTTCATTTGTCATTGTGGAAAATATCATAATGATTTCAAATACTTAAACTTTTTAAAATTAAACATTCAACGTTTGACCTCAACCCTAGTGTTACAGGTCAATGGACGTGATTATTTGACTACATAAATAATTAGATAATAGCTACAGAAGTATATATCCGTCACCACCTTCTAAACGTCTCGCAAACTATGATCATGCATAACATCTTTCACACATAGGTTAGTAGAACAACTATGATTTATAAATCTTCGAATGTTTCCATGTGTAGTTGTTTTAATAAAACCTTTTCCATCAAGAAAGGTATCTATGAAATATATTGTCTGGTCGCATGCATGAATTGTGAAAACAAGAATAATATATGTTTTAACTTCAAAGGAGGAAATATACCAATCAAGTGAGTAATAGATAGTAATTGCTAATGGAAATATACAAAACTAATGCCCGACCAGTTACTTGTTCGTAAAATGCGATGTAATAAAAAACCTTCAAATTATAACTTTAAAGCTAATTTACATGGTATGCATATCATGTCTCATAAAATTGAAGGAAAAAACATGAGAAGAAGAAAATAAAGGGAACCTGCAACAAATTTATTATTTTTTTTAACTAACCTAGCGGTTAGAGAAATTCACCTTAAAAGTGAATAAATGGAGTGTTCAGAGAACCTGCAACAATTGATGCAGTGAAAATAAGGGCAAAAGCAAAGAAAATTAAAGGAGCTTGCAACAATGAAATATCTTGATGTCGGGACCGGACGAAAGGTCGGTATAACCATTCAACATCCCTTTTCCAACACATCGATCACACACAAATTTGTCATATCACGATTGAAATTGAAAACAACCAACTCATCATATTAGTACAAAATGCAATTTTAACTAAATTTTTAACCACCAATGAAACCTGTGAACTAATTACAAAAAGTTCGAAACAATAAGCGACATCTTGTGCTAGTTTACTCATTAACTATAAAAGTTTTCTTATAATTAGAAGCGAAAATACTACATTCGTTTCACAATGATCTTTTCTTTTTCTTTCCAAAAGAATGTGTTTTCCAATGTAGAAATATTCTTTATTTTTTCGTCAATTATGTCGTCTAATAACATCATGTACACTACTCTCCGAGTATTATATTTCATTTCACAATTTTTATGGTGGAATACAAATAAATAGTTAACAAGGTTAGTTTAATAAAAATATCATGTATTTTAACAACTTCACTACATTTCTTAATTAATTTGTGTAGAAAAACCTTAAAAGGTGCTCGTTTGAAAATGGAGGAAGTAATCACTTTTTTTTTTTTTCGCTAATAGGAGGATGTAATAAATTTATACCGTATAAAATGAGTGGAGTAGTAGAAAATACTATAAAACTTACAACCATTATCAAATTGATACCCATTATGTTTAGTGTTTCAGATGCTTTTATATATTGCATTAAAAGTAGGGTTAAATATGTTTTTGGTCCCTATAAATATACCAACTTTTCATTTTAGTCCCTCTAAAACTTTCCTTCAACTATTAGTCCTCCAAAAAATTTCCATCTTCACTTTTGGTCCCTCTTTTAAAGTAAACTTATATGTAGAATTCATATTTTTGAATAAAATTTTACAGAAAAATTCATAATATTATAAGAATCTCTCCCAAAAATATTTAGAATTTTTTAACAAAACATGAATTTACTATGAATTTTTATATTTTTGATGGTTAAACATTCATATTAAATTTATGGTCTGTTAAAAAATTCTAATTTTTTTTGGGAAATATTTTTAAAATATTCTACACATTTCTGCACAATTTCATTAAAAAAATACTAAAATTAACTTAAAAATAGGGACGAAAAGTAGTGATTGAAAATTTTATAGAGACTAAAAGTTGAAGAAATTTTTTAGAGGGGCTAAAACGAAAAGTTGGTATATTTATAGGGATCAAAAACATATTTAACCCTTAAATGTATTTCACAAAGCGCACATTAGTGCATTACAACTTACAAGCATTGCCCTTAAAAAAAAAAACTTAAAAGCATTTAGGCAAAATTACACTTTTAGTCCCTTAACTTAATTTCAGGTAACAGTTTGGTCATTTACCTTTTTTTCATTTCAATTTGGTCCTTTTTGTCCATTTTCATATGAATTTTTAAGCTTAAAATTCATGATTTTATTTTCTTATGGTCTTTCAGTCTTCAAATATATGATCCTCATCTATGTTTGCATAAGAATATTAGATTTGAAGCTTGAAAATGTATATGAAAATGGATAAAAAGGAGCAAATTGAAATGAAAAAAAGATAAAGGACTAAACTGTTACCTGAAATTAAGTTAAGGGACTAGATGTGTAATTTTGCCAAGCATTTATTTTTTGACAAGATATATAAAGTTGTTATTAAGTTATAGAAAAGTAACTAATGATTATCTTCTAAGAAAAATATTTTTGTATTATACCTTGCCTAAATTTAGAAATATTATCATATATATACTACTACAAAATGTGGAAAATATAGCGCCCTTTTAATAGCGCTTTTAACATTAAAGCGCTATATGTAGAAACACGGAGGTTTTAGATAGCACTTCTTGTAAAAAGCAATATCTCTAATACTAAGTCTATATAGCGCTTTTTTCAGAAAATGCCACCATAGGTACATTAAAAATTAATAAATTTAAGAAAAAATACAGTAATAATCCTTTATGGCGCTAGTTAAAGAAAGTGCTATTTATGGGTCAACATTAAATAGCGCTTTAAAAGCGCTGTCATAAGTTTTAGAAAGATAGTGTTTATAGTTTATAAAAAGCGATGTCTATCAATCAAGTATACTTGGTCTAGTGGTAAAGGGTAAAGTGCATTAACAACTAGTTCTTGGTTCCTAGTTTGATTCCTTGTGAGTCAAATTTTGTTTTTTAATTTTATCACAATCATTTGACAAGATCACTTATTGTTTAAAAACGCTAGTTTTTTTTTATTAAGATTAAAAAAGGGTATTTAATAACAATAAGTGTTTTTTTGTTGGATATCCTTCAAATTAAAATTTGTTTTTTAATTTTAAAAACGCTAGTTTTTTTTATTAAGATTAAAAAAGGGTATTTAATAACAATAAATGCTTTTTTGTTGGATATCCTCCAATAACAATAACTCCTATTTTGTTGGATATCCTTCAAATTTAAAAACAGAATAAACTAATCCTTTTTTTAAGTGTTATTTAATAACAATAAGTGCTAAAATTATTTTTTTTAGTAACTAAATCCCAAATCGTGTCAAAAGTCACAAACGTGATTTCCAAACTAAAAACACAATTCATTCATTCATCAATTTCATAACTGTAAATTAAACCCCAAATCATATTTGTCCTCGTCATCCTTTAATTCATTCATTTAGTCATCCATCCATTGATTCATTAATTCTAGAACCTCTCTTCTTCGATGCGGCCTCTCTTCTATCTGTCGTACGACTTCTCACAGCCGTTGTTATCCGGTTTACTCTTTCTTCATTCTTGGTACCATCTTTATTCTTTCCTTACTTTTTTTCTCTATCAATTCAATTTAATTGAATTACCATTCAATTTTGCATATTTGATGTTTTAGTGTTTTTAAGGTTCAAACTCTGTTAACACAAATTTTTTGAAGCAAACAAGGCCTAATATTTGGCACATTCAACTTCAATTGTAGGATATCTCCACTTTTGTTATTTGTATTTACTTTTCCCATAGTACTTTTTTTAGTTACTATTTAGTTTTAATGCTTGTTGTATTTGTCTATGATGTATTATTCTCTATAATATGTAGAAAATATTAATTTTTGGTAATATCGATGTTGGTCTCTAAAAAAATACTATTAATAGATAAAATTGTATATGTAGAAAGGAATTATGTAGTTTTTCGGTCTTTGTGTTTGCATATATATATATATCAAGCAAAGGATGATCAAGTAACTTTAAAATGACTGAACAATTTGTTTTATTTGTATGAATGAAACATTTAATAGTATCTAATATTGTATTCATTCTAAGTACTTAATTATATGAAAAATTTGTAAAGTTCTAAAACTATTTCGCTCTGCAAAGGATGCTCAAGTACCAAAGAATAAGTTAAACAACATATCATGGGTCCGAGTACAGGTTTAATAATATGACATAACAACCTTAAACAATTAGTGTCTAAATAATATAAATAATTTTATTGATACAGTTACTTATTTTATTTTTTGTAGTGTCCTCGCCAAGAAAATGGTATAGATTGCGTATACTTTGTGATGAGGTTTATGAAAGAGATTCTCATTTCAAAACTAAATGAGATTCCAAAGCTGGTATGTAATTAAGTTCATTAAGTAACATGATTATTTTTTATGTTATAATATATGCAGTACATTGATGGTTTCAAGTGTGTGACATACTCAAAAGATAAACTAATAGAAATCTAAGAAGAATGGTGTCGGTTCATGATCAGCCTAAAAGCTATATGATTTTTTTACAATAAGGTGAGTTTAATGTTTCTAAATATATTTGCTAGAAGTGGTAGTGGTTTTAATTTATAATCTTGCTTTAATTTGTACTCATGATCAGTAGTACTTTAAATTTATCTCTAATATAATATAGTGTTATTTCTTAATGGTGTTTTCTG
>Ga0228711_1011622_pt1 | contig 11110 bp, 3 predicted proteins | sample MedpolnodulmetaG_2_FD_177996 | JGI IMG/M metagenome (GOLD analysis project Ga0228711, IMG submission 177996) | Root nodule microbial communities from Medicago polymorpha collected in Santa Monica, California, United States - brown nodules | ecosystem: Host-associated > Plants > Roots > Nodule...
TTAGTCCCCTTTTATGCCATGCTTGCTAAATAATGTTAATGCTTGCAATCCTAATGATTTTCAATGTTTCTTTTAAAAGGCTTTCTTGGAAAAGAAGCAAGTATTAATTTATTTAGTAAGGCATGGCGCACGAGAGTATATGATATGATTTAAGACCGGGTAGCAAGCTAGTCTCTAAGTATTGGGAAATATGTAGAGCCTCGACTTAGATAGTTGGGAATAACTATGCTAGTATGTAAACTAAGCACATTAGGTATAAGTTATGTATGAATAAGAATGAACATGTTATGATTCACCACCATACGAGTAGGTTACGGACTCGTGGAAATCATTCAAGTAAGATTAAGTATAAGTCCTTTATGTATGAACAAGACTATAAGTAACATGTAGGTGTCGTGTCTCTTGCGATCCACGCCAAGGGGGATCCCAAGAGGTTCACGTTATGGGGACGGGTTACACTCCGCAAGGAAGGCCCACACGGCACTGAGGGAGTTCGATGTACCTTAGCTAGGAATTCATCGGTCATGTATGGGATTGTACTCGGGGTTACTCCACCCGATACATTCTGTAAAATGAACTCATATAATATTGTTTGTTCAACGCTAACCTCTAACATAATGAATGGTTATTAATTATGATATGATATGTTTATGTTAGACTATGAAGATGAATTGTCGACGATCCTAGTATCTCCCCGATTGTCCAGTTTAGGATCATGTCATGAATGATCTATGTTTAGGTTTCGACGCGATTATCGTATCCTAAGTAGCGGTCTTAGGTTCCCTTGACCTCCATGACATGTAGAAGATGACAAGACTTGTAACCTATGTTATGTAACCTTATGACGGTCCTAGTATGCACTACCGTCTAGGTAAGAATGCTCCACACACGTGTAATCAACCGACATGTTGTATTGTAGACACGTGGTGACCCTAGGTTTCCCCCGTGGTTACCTATAGCCTAGGATTAGGTAGAACTCACTGAGACAATATGTCTCATCCCAATCCTTATTTGTTTCAGATCAGCAAGTTGGTTTAGCAGGATGTAGCAAGCTTGTGGCCGAATGGATAATCAGCAAAGACTCGTTCGTACCCGCTGCAGGATGTTATTATGGATTCAAGATTGATTTACTATGCCTTGGATAAATAGTGTTGTATTACTCTATGTACGAACGTGAATTGTTGTGTATAATATCCATTCGATGTTTTTAAGTTGTAAATTTTAATGTATCCAGTACTAAAGATAATGCACATTCTAAACATTCTAGATACGTTTAGTGTGGGTGTTAGAGTTTCTTTTTCATTCTTCTTCCCATTTTAATTGTTCAATTTTGTCGTTCCAAACTGCCGCAGTTTCCAATTATAGTGAGAATTGTCGTTGTTTCTAGAACCGCATCATGTATCGTGGCTTGATTTTTTTTATTAAGTAGTCAACCTAATAAAATCTGCCTACACGCATAGACCTGCCTCAGCCAAAGCCTTTAAGTCCAAACAAAAGAACAAAAGTCTCATGACACAACCATTTCGGCAGCAACCGAAAAAAAATGCTAGCAAACTCCCACAACATCACAACGGCAACACCTGCTAGCAGTCCTCGAAGTACAACGGATGACTTAATCAATTGTTATAATTAATTAACTACCTCACAACCAAGAAAAATCAAATCAAAAAGAAAAATCAAGTCACCATACCTGACGTGGTTCTGGAAATAACGACAATTCTCACGATATTTGAAATCAAACGAACGACGACGATTCTCACGAAAATTGAAAACTTCGGCAATTTGGAACGACAAAATTGAACAATCAAAATGGGAAGAAATTTTATGAATGTAACTGATAAATTTAAGGACATTCAGATGAAAGAAATTTGATGTGAAATTTTAATTGTTCTAAGCTAGTCATGTAGTGTAAATTAATTAAGATTGAACACCTACATATAATTAAGGCAAGATTACGTTAGGGGTCTTTTATCTTATTTATTTGTAACACTTTGGTCCTTTATCTTTATTTTTTTCCGTTTAGGTCCTTTATCTCTCTTAAAAGCACATATACATCTTCTTTCTTATTTTTTATTAAAAAATACATAATTTTATTTTTAAAAATATACTTTTATTAAAAATGAAAAAAAATCTAGAAATATGATGAAGATGTTCATCATCTTCATCTTCTTCCTTTGAATCTTCATCATCTTCTTTAAATCAACAAATATTCTACTAAAATATATCTCCAAATATCGTGAACTAATGTTATATTCACCTCAAATCTTCTTTTAAACACAAAAATCAAAATCCTATAGAGAAAGAGATTTAGTTTCATCACAAAAAAAAAAAATAAAAAACTAAATAAAAAAAAAATTTATTTTAAAAACAAAAAAAAAAAAAAAAAGATTTAGTTATATAAATTGTCACACCGTATATTATTATTATTATTTTCTAACTCAATATTCAAACCCGGCATAAAAATAACTCCAAAATTGGGAGCAGCTTTGCACATCAATTTTGTTGTTTCTAGAACAATCTTAACTTTCGTAAAGCCTAACCCTTCTTCCAGTGACTAAGCCTCCACCATCCGCCTTGCAACATTTGTAAAATTAAGGTTTTGATTTTTGAACTGCATGCATTGCGATGAATTAATGGAGGGTGATAATTTTTCATTTTGGCCAAATTTTGTTTGATAATTCTTTTTCTTTTTCATTTTCGTTGAGATATCAGGACATAATTTTTCATTCTGGCCAATATCTGTTCAGTCTAATTAAGTTGTGAATTTTGAACTGCATGCACTACTACTTTGCGATGAATTAATGATTTACTTTACTTAGCTTGAGGACGAGGGAAGCTTTGCCGCGATTTACCTAATTAAGTAATGAGTTTTTGACTTTAGGCAAATTGGAGCTATGTCTGTATATTGCAAAGTTGATTGGACCCCAAGACAATTTAAAAGATATAGTTAATTCACTTAGGATCATTTTAAATACTCTAGAGAAATTGTTCTAATCTTAAAAATCGGACTCGTAAAGGGTCAAATTGAGTCGCTAAACCTCGTTAATTTAGCCACGGTTGAACCCTGACAAAATTGAAAGCCATGCGCTGTGTGTATCAGCTCACATTCACATAGGTTCATAGTTGACCCTGAATTCACTTGCGAAGGAGAATAAAACAAACAATGAAAATCGAAATTAATAACTAATAAGATGTTGTACATTTTTCCTTCAACATAAAAGATGTATTTGTTTACACTACTTTCATTTTAATCTTCATAACTTTTTGTCGACTATTAGTTTTCAAATATTTATATTAATTTCATCGCGGACTAATTACATCAATCTCATGACCATCGTATACAATTTCTAAGACATTTGGGGATATGTTGTCCTTGAAAAAACGTTAACCTGATTTGCTTGAAGAATTTAGGGATTTTTTAATCTTTAAATCTCTAAATCAGAATATTTAATATTATTTAGACTATATAATAAATTAAAATATTAAAAAGCATTTTATTAGCTACGTTCATAAACTATTAATTTTTTCTTTTTAAGAAGCTAAATTGGTCAATCTAAATTGACATCGGGGAGCATCTAACCTGAGACCTTAAGAAATAGTATACACCAACACCACTAAACCAATCCAAGTTAGTTGGACGTTAGTAATTTATTGAAAGTAATGTTAAAGGAATCGTCCGTTGGCAATTGCATGCATTGGCCATTGCTCATACATATATGAAATATGGTGGGCTTGTCACGTCTACAATTATCTATGATTACTTTCAAGGGAATATTAAGGTCAACAAATTTTAATCCCAAGATATTAGGGCAAACATGCAAGTTTCGAATTTGACAATTACGTGATGTATTCATTGGAGACAACTTAGGTACGAGTGTTGCAAGACTTGGTTTAGGGTTGTAGAAGTGATTTGTTGTAGGAAACTAGACTCTTGACCCGTGCTATCGCACAAGTCCTACCGAGAAAAAGTTAAACGAATAAGTCGCGACAATGTAAACATATATATAGTTGATAGAAGTTATAACAACATTTAAAAATATGTTCACTTCTACGACAACAATAGAAACAAAATGAAATGGTAGCATACATAAAGAAAAAAGTTTGTACTTTAATCATCAAGATGCATTATGAAAGACTTTGTGATAAAGAATATGCACATTAAGTTCGATAAATACCAATCATAAATACCAAGAGTTGACATTTGGCTTGGACATTGGTTTACTACTAAACCATCTATTCATGACCTGAATTTTCGATTAGCAATAATAAGTAATAATTTTTCTTTTATTCAAAATGAAATATCATTAAGTTCCATAAATATTTGAAATTTGACTTGTTATATAGATGACAGTCAATTTCAAATTCGAATAGCAATAATAAGTAATAATTTTTCTTTTAATCACAATAAAATATCATTAAGTTTCATGAATATCATTAAGTTCCATAAATATTTGTAAACTGTTTTATGTTGACAGTAAAGTTTTAAGTGAAAAGGTAAAATTTATGTTGACAGTAAGACAGTAAAGTTTTACACGGTGCATTTTTAGAATATAACATCTAAGCAAAAATGATGGCAGGAGAGGATAATGGGAATGCATTTGTTAATATACATGGAAGGTTATGAGGTCTACGGCTGAGATGTAGGAGGTGGTTGACTCAAATCATGGAACATTAATACATGAAAGGTTATGAGATCTACGGCTGAGACGAGGGAGTGGTTGACTGAGCTGATTAGCATTAATTACGTATTAGGGAGGGAAAAAGAGGATGATTAGCATTGTTTTCAATTGCCATCAGCCATTATGACGTTTCTGTATGAGAGAGAAAGTGAGGAGTTTGAAAATAGAGTTTGAATCAACGGCTGTGATTAAATGTGTGGTTGGGAGATTAGATTAGCAATAATTGCATGCTTATGAGGCAAAAATGCAAGGGATTAGGGCAAACATGCTAGCTCATCAAGTCTAGCTTTTATAATAAAGGATTATATAGACGTCAGTCAATTTCAAATTCGAATAGCAATAATAAGTAATAATTTTTCTTTTAATCACAATGAAATATCATTAAGTTCCATGAATATCATTAAGTTCCATAAATATTTGTAAACTGTTTTATGTAAGTTTTATGTTGACAGTAAAGTTTTACACGGTGCATTTTTAGAATATAACAGCTGAGCAAAAATGATGGCAGGAGAGGATAATGGGAATACATTTGTTAATATACATGGAAGGTTATGAGATCTACGGCTGAGATGTAGGGGGTGGTTGACTCAAATCATGGAACATTAATACATGAAAGGTTATGAGATTTACGGCTGAGATGAACGGAGTGGTTGACTGAATTGATTAACATTAATTACGTATTAGAGAGGGAAAAAGAGGATGATTAACATTGTTTTCAATTGCCATTATGACGTTTCTATATGAGAGAGAAAGTGAGGAGTTTGAAAATAGAGTTTGAATCAACGGCTGTGATTAAGTGTGTGGTTGCGAGATTAGATTAGCAATAATTACATGCTTAAGAGGGAAAAATGCAAGGAATTAGGGCAAACATGCTAGCTCATCAAGTCTAACTTTTATAATAAAGGATGAACATTTAAGATTTTAGATTTTGTTTGTTTTTGCAGCCATTAACCTTATCATTTTGACACCTAGGGCTTAGATCTCCATTGCAAGGCAAGAAGTTTGAAGTTAAATTTAATCTCTAATATATATTTTGTTTAGGCTAAGGCAAAGTCTTAATATCTTCTTATGTGGCAGTGGCATCCACTATTCCACTTGTTTAATGGGAATAATTTGTGATATGTTTGTCTTGTAGAAAGATGTTATTAGTACATTCATACGTGCTTTTAATTTCTACTTAACTGAGAGTTGAAAGTTTCCTTTTATAGGCAAGTGGAATAGTATTGTTGCAACACTTATTTAAATTAGACAGTTTTGGAGGAAAAGACATCATACTTCTGAGACTTCTTAAATATTAAGAAAAGACATATTTATTGAGCAAGAGTAGCATTTACGTTGATACAAATTAGTTAAAAACATTCGAAGTAAATAAAGAACTAAAAAAAACATAAGATAAGAAATATAAAGAAATTACATGATTTTTGACTGATTTTTCCATTTTCAATTATAACCTTAAACAATATCACTATAAGAATGTTATTTTGTTGATATTCAAAAAAGAAAATATATTATATTTGTTATATATTGGTGGTATAATTGAAAAAATAAGTATAGTTTGTTATAAAATGAGAGTGCAAAATATATAATATCTATACGGCATATACCAAATTTTTAATCAAATTAAAATAGTTGGAATCAAAATTTCATAAAAACTATTGTTCGCAATTCATCGCATTTGCACAATAGAAAAGACATATTTATTAAGCAACTTTTGCTCCCAATATTCAACAAATGCAGAGGCTTCCATTGATATCACAATTAAGAACAAGATCACCACAAATATATAGATTAGTATTATTATAATGGACGTTATTAATTTATAGGTACATAGTTAATTAATATAGTGTAATAGGAACCGTCCATTGGCAATGGCATTCATTGGCCATTGCTCATACATGATATCTTAACGTCTACATGTGAAACCAACGGGCCTATTAACCCCACAACGGTTCAAGATTATTCCCAAGTCAGCATTGATGTTAAGACGTATTCCCAAGATATTAGCTCTGAGTGCAGCGCAAAGACACACAGAGGCATCTAGATCAACAAGGCCGCTGATGAGGGTACAACAAGGATTGTTTCGTGGGTTGAGCACAACTACATTCAATACGTTGGCGCAAATGTTCAAGTTTAAAAGGTTACAATTTTGCGGGGGTGTCACCGGAATCGGTGGTGGTGTAGAAGGAGGTGTCGTAGGAATTGATGGTGGTGTGGAAGGAGGTGTCGTAGGTGGGGGTGTCGAAGGTGGAGGTGTGGAAGGAGTTATGATAGGTGGTGATGGAGAAGGAGGTGTCGTAGGTGGTGGTGTTGAAGGATCAACCACGGGTGGTGGTGTCGAAGGTGGTGGTGTGGAAGGAGGTGGTGTCGAAGGAGTTACCACAGGTGGTGGTGTTGAAGGAGTATCAACAGGTGGTGGTGTGGAACGACATGGTGGTGGTGGTGGTCTCATAGGAGCATGACTGGCAACAACAAGAGAAGAGACCAAAAGGAGATTAAGGAAGAGAATGAAAATGGATCCAACACCCTTTGAACCCATTTTGAAAATAATGCTGATTTTTTTTTTTCCAACAATGAATTGCTTGTGGTTGATGAGTGAATCTGAGGTAAGGTGCAATATTTATAGGCAAAATGACTTTCTTTTATAGTGGGATTTTTATTCTTTTTGAGTAGGGTCCCATTTTCTTTTTTTGTGAATGGATTTCTTGAGTTGAGATAATTAGGCAATTAATTAATTCCTAACTAACTATTATATCTATCCATCAATTCATTTTGCCTAACTAAGTTAAGATTTTTTTGACTCTTTAAGCAAATTGGAGTTGTGTCTGCAACGGCTGCAAGTCTTGTATGTGTTTAACTTAAAGGGACTCAAAGGGAATACAAAAGATAAATCTTTCACTTGTGAAGAAGAAAAAAAATCAATATGTACAGGGGTGCTAATTTACACCCTTCTAAAAACACTAAGGTGTAAATTAGTAAGTTACATCCACCTAAATCATTAAGGTGTACGTTAGCAACCTACACTCATTTGATTATTTATATTCATTTTTATAAATTTTATCAAATTGTTTACCCACACCTCATTAATTTACATTCTTCATTACAACTATTGCTTCTTTAGAAGTTTGTCCCTATTACATGTTTTGTACCTTAAGCATGTCATTGTTTTTTTGGTATCTTTCTTTTAGGATCTTGCTTCTTTTTTATTTATTTTTTTAAAAAGAGCAACAAAAGAAATCATTAAATAGTTAATTTGGTAATTAATACTATGATTAGTTCCCCTAAAATAACATTATGATTGGTGTCAACGAATCCGTTGACACTTAATGTCAATGGATCCTGACTCATATAAATATCATACTAACTAAGTTGGATGCAAGTATAAATTCTATAATGATACTCCAAAGTTAACTAATTTGATGGTGTATTGTTTGTCCTTTAAAAAAAAACACCATGTTTTTGTTTTTATAAGGAAAAGGATGATTGCAAGTGGTTTAAAAAAGGTGGATCCGTGGAATGAATCAACAAAATCATTAGGTGTTAGCAATTCCTAGGAGGGAAAATGAATTCTCTCCTTTGAAAAGCCTTGGGGCAATTAGCTAGACATCTTGATGATTAATCTTTACATTATCTTCGGTTGCCTAATTAAGTTATAAGTTTTTGACTTTGAGCAATGAGAGCTATCTCTATACAAAAGATAATTAATTCACTTGTGAAAAAGAAGAAAAAAACAAACCAAGTTTTTTTCTCTTATTTCGGGATAGTAGTTAGGCCGCATCTGCATACATGAATATGAAAAGAATAAGGATACTCTAATTTGCGGTTGTATTGCTTATCCTTTTAAAAAAGATGTTATTGATTTTAATTAAAACTAATATATTTTTTAAAGGAAGGAAATATACAAAAAATATTTCTTTTAAAGGAAGGATATATATACAAAAAATATTTTTTTAAAGGAAGGAAATATGAAAAATATAATAACAATTTTATTGATTTTATATACAAAATGTATAAAATAAGTATATTAAAAAAATGTTATTTACAATCTTTTAGTCCTGATAATGGTAAACAATACAAGAAGTATTACTCTCACGTTTTGGGAACCAGTACAAACCCCATCCACCAAAAAAAGAAAAAATTAATATTGGAATTCAAATCTACCACTTATCTAATCAAACAATCCATTCATAAAAAAGACATAGAGCACCCAAGTGCTTTCCCAAAAATCATTGCCAAGAAATATTTTTGATGACATCTACAACCTCTGAATATAAAATACCTTTTACGAAAAAAATGAGATCATTTCCCGCCTTCCAAATTTACCACATAGTTGTAACTCTTCCAAATTTGAAAAAATGTTCTTCCGACTCTGCCGCATCCGAGCACCATTAGCAACCATATTCACCACCCCAACAAGCATACCATGTTTGGCTAAGTCTGCTCTCGTGGGGAGCCTTCAACGTAGCAACTGCAAAGGAAAAACTTTAACCTTTGAGGGCACATAACTCTCAGAAAGTCTTCCTAGCTAGAAGCTTTCCTCTTTCGTCCCCCACTAATGAAGTCAGAGAATATTTATTGGGGATAACTTCATACACCGAATCAACCCAAAAATAACTTCCTAATTTCATGCACATATCCATCAATATTCGCGTTGCCCAACTTGAGCCAATTGAATGACCCTCATCAAATTTGAAAGAATTTTCTCTTCCCGTAAAAATAATGCTCTTCGCCACTGAAGCTTCCAAATCCAAGTATGATTTACCCATCCACCCATTTCGCTTACCTTTACATTCTTGGACAATGAAATCAAGAATAGCCTAGAAATATTAACGTTAAGTGGTGTATCAACCCCACATGTGTCATTTCAAAATCAAAAATTTTCCCCTTTACAGAACATTTTCCGCAAAAAAAAAAAAAAAAAGAACCAAATCAAATGCAGGTTCTCTTATAGCTTCCACAGAACATACATCCCTCCAACAAACTGTTGCTTGGGACAGACGACCATAATAACATATATTTGGACTTTTTGAAACAATAGTACAGACTCATGGGGCCCTTTCTTATCATTGTTGAGGGGATAAGTTCTTTTTTTTTTTGACAAATACTTCTGAAACTTCTTAAATATTAAGAAAAGAAAAAAAAAATGCATTTACGTTGTAAAAATAACATACTATCTAATAATTAAAAAGAGCTCTAAGTGATGAGAGGGGTTGAGAGAGAGCACCGCGATGGTTACCGCCATGGGCCATTGCACCGGTATGCTTCGCCGGAAGTGAGGAAAATTGGGGGGGAGTGGGATTCAGGTAGGGTGCCACAAAGGGGTGGGGAAGAAGGGGATTGGATTGACGTGCGTCCGCGACGGAGGAAAGCGCTGCGACAGGTTCATCACGGTCAGGACAGTTTTCAGGAAGGGAAGCGGCATCGGAAGGGGGGCGGCTCCAAGCTTCGGCATGAGAGGGTTAGGTATTCATGCCGAGGGGACTGCTATGATGGGGACTATGATTCTGGTTCGGATTTTGCTGATTCAAGGATGGCTTGGGGGGGCGACCGCGACGGTGGAAAGGGATATGGGACGGCAGCTGATCGCAGGAGATGGGGGGCTGAGTGGCGACAACGCAGGCGCAGGGAGGACGGGAGTCATGGGCTGCGGTTCCACGGGCATTAGTCAGAAGGGCGCGGGTCGGACTGGCCTGTGGCAGGAGCGCACAAGCAGGACCAGCGGGAGCTGGAACGCAGGTCTGCAGGGCGGCGGCGCGTTCTTGAGTGGATGGGGGATGTTTCAGACCGCAAGCAGCACCAGCGGGAGCACGTGCAGGAAGCGGCTGGCAGCGCAGCAGTCTCCACCTTAAAACGGTTCGTAACATTCTATATTACCCACTTTCCTCCTCAAGCATCAATTTTCTTTTTGCGTAAGGGTTTTGAGGTATGTGGGATTTTGGAAGAGGTATTTGTGGCTAACCATAGGAATAGGAATGGAGAAGTGTATGGCTTTGTTCGGTATGCTAAGGTGCGAGACGTTGATAAATTGTTGAAAGCTTTGAATAATGTCTGTTTTGGTCAGTATTTTGTCCGTGCTGTGCTAGCTAGGTTCGATAGGAAGGGAGAGCGGAAGGGAATCGTGAGGAGGGAAGGAGAGGAAGGAATAGGTAGCAGGAGCGGAGGAATGTTGGTTAAGGCGACGGCGAAGGAAGCAGAGGGAGAGAAAGTCACGGTTGCAGTAGATGACCGACCAAAGACGGGGGGTTGTAGGCAGGACGGTGACGAAGATAGCGTGAGGGTGGGGTCGGTCCTGGTGAGGATGGGAGGTAGGAAGAAGCAGGGAGAGGAAGGTGAGGGTGAAAAGGAGGGGGCTGCTCGGTTGGAGCGCACGGCCAAACCACCAGTTCAAACACGGTTGGTACGAAAGTATAGGTTATGTGAGGAGGACCTCAAGT
>Ga0228711_1011625_pt1 | contig 11109 bp, 14 predicted proteins | sample MedpolnodulmetaG_2_FD_177996 | JGI IMG/M metagenome (GOLD analysis project Ga0228711, IMG submission 177996) | Root nodule microbial communities from Medicago polymorpha collected in Santa Monica, California, United States - brown nodules | ecosystem: Host-associated > Plants > Roots > Nodule...
CCAATAAACAAAGGTTTCTCTGTCCTGTGTTTTTTCACTGGTATCTTCTCTTTTTTATTACACAACCCTCATGCCAGCTTCCCACCTCTTCTCTAACATTCAGTGTTGTGTGTTTTAACACCTGTCCATTTTTGGAATTAACTCTCCAGTGCCTTAGAGGATATTAATTTGTGAGCGGTGGTGGTTCAATTCTATTATCTAAACTTTAAAGAAAGGCATTTGCCACTTGAGAAATAAGCTTATCGTGAAATATTCGCGAGCATATGTCTCGCGACATATAGAGCATCGCTCCTTCAACTAATGTATATACTTCTTGCATTAAATACAAGCAATGTATTTCGTCTAATTTTATAAAGGCAAAATTACTCTCGTCGTCCCTTAACTTAATTTTAGAGAATAATTTTGTCTTTTATCTTTTTTTTCATGTCGTTTTTGTTATCTTAAATTAAGTTAATGAATGACGAGTGTAATTTTAGCGTTTATATATATTTTTTGCTTATATTAAAAATTGGAGTGAATACTATATGTATTATTTAGAATTAAATATTGTTAGTCTCGTCTAGCGCATTTCTGGATTCGTCTCTGCTCATGTTATTGGTATCATTCTTCTTTCTTGTATTCTCTTCAGCCTATTTGGAAAGTGTACATGGATCCTCTTCGTTTCTAAAATAAAATAAAAAAATGTAGAGCTCTAGAACTAAAGTTTTTGGTGTATACCTATTTTTGAGAACCTCTTATCGAGTATTGTGTTTTTAAGTTTTATTGTTACTTTGTATGACAAGTTATAACTAGAACTGATATTGAAAAAAGTGATGATTCTACTTCTGATGCAAGTGATGATTCTACTTCTTATATTAAAACTCATAATTAATCAAACTAATTACGCTTTTTTTAGATTTTCTTATAGGCAACATCAGAGTTGTGTTAGTTATTTTGCGGATGATTGTTTTTGTTTGCTTATTTGATGTTTATGTTATCAACATTTTTCATTTTATTTTGTGACTAAGTTCTACATTTAACTATAGTACTTTAAAAAATATATTTATTTCGTATCTAAAACTGTTTTTGAAAATTGTATTACCAAATGAATTTTCTAATTTTTTTCATTTCTAAAACAGTTTTGAAAAGTCACATTAACAAACAAGTTTTTTCTTTTTCTCTTCTTGATATCACTTTTCTAAAATTGATTTTTAAAACATATTTTAAAAACTAAAAACAAAAAGTGTTCCAAAAAGCCCTAATTAAGCCTATACTCAATTCAATAGACTGATTTTCACCCGGTGCCTGCCTGTATGTGCTAATTAGTTCAACAACCTTTCAACAACTTTTATTCAAACTAAACTGTATACATAGAATGGTATAAAAAAAGTGTATACATGCAAATGAATAGTTATTTTTTTATAAAAACATATAAATGAGCTTAATTCAAACATTCTAGTAAAGAATATCATAGGATATATGATCTGTATAGACCTTACATATAGATAGGATCTTGAAAATATGGATCCGAATATAAAAAAGTGTGATATGCATGCAATTGGGAAAAACTTTGAATGTATCGTGTAAACACAACTCATATTGTAGATATATTTTATATATGTTCTGGCTCATAAGTTTAAATTCGCAATACCCTATTTTTTTGTCTAATAGACTAGTAGTTAGTACTCACACATTTAAGGTGTGTAGAGTTTGAACTCCGACTTCTGAATATAATATACAATATCCTTATCGACTGAGTTAAATTCACGGGAATATAATACCTACTTTTCTACACTTATGTAGGCTTCTACGTTTGAAGCCGACAAAATTAATTTTAAAGGTGTAAGTTATTTTTGACATGTTTGATTGCTTCGAGTAAAATTGAATATAATATGAAGCATGTGTAGTTCTCAAGTCTAAACCTAAATTTTACATTGATATTTATTGTGCAAATTACTTTTATGTAAACACATTTAAACATAATATAATTTACATTCAACTTTTTTAAGTAAAATTGCAAAATCAATTTATCCAAGATTATTACTTTTTTAGTAGCCACTATGTTAGAAATTCACTTCATAAAGGTGAATAAGTGGGGTGTCTGGAGTTCAAACCCCAACCCTTGTATATAATATACTACGTTCCTGCCAACTGAGCCAAGCTCACGGGGACATCTAAAATTAATTTTAATCACCGCATAATCAAAAAGTACACTAAATGAGATTCACCTAGGCTTTTTGGAAAGGGGCTGAGTTATTAGTATATGCAATCAAAGTGGCAAAGAGAAAAGACACGTTAGTTCTTTTTCTTTTTGAAGTGAAAAGGTACAGGTTAGTTTATGAAAAATTAATTTGTTTTAGAAATGACAACGTGTAAAAATCTCAAACCTCAAACTAGCAAAGCACCCAGCATTGGCCTTACTTAAGAAATTAAATGTGAATCCTTAATGTGTAAGAATAATTTTCCTATAAGAAAACTCCTATCAAATATGACAATAAGACTTCACCTAATTATGCTTGCTTTTCAACATTATTGTTTGCCATTGGCAAAAACGTCAAACAATTTAATTGAATAGCTCCCTTAAGAATTACTCTATCTCTTGTTGCTCAATATAGGCCACGATTATTGAGTCCTCCTTGGCAGGTCTCCAACCCTAATAAATGCACTATATATCGTGGCACCAAGATGCATAATTTGGACTTACATCAAAATGATTTATAAGATAAACTTAAATTTGCTCTTTCATACCAAATTTTAATCTATGTAATGTATTTTGTGCCAACTAGCCAGCATAAAAAATGTCAAAAAATTGAAACAACTCCCTTCAAACTATGGCACGGTGTGATAGCTATTAATTGTATAACCAACCCATAAGATATCTTGGGATATTGGAATACCAACTATGACGCTTTTGTTGAAGAAGCCACATGTTCAATATCGACCATTCATCATTAACAATGCATCTTCACCTTCCTATATAAGGAGAAAATATTCTCATAGTTTCTACAACAAAAGTAACTGGTTCTTAAAATCTTCTTTGTCTATAATAATTAGTAATAGTACAAGTAAAAAGGTTGTTTATCCTTGCATTGTGATGGCAACAAAAAGTAGCAATGAGACCAAATCTCATAATGTGAAAGCTTTAGTGACGGTGAAGCAAAGTGATGGTGGTCTCATAAAGAATATTGTTACTGGTATTGTTGGTAACAAACACTTGGTTTTGGAGCTGGTTAGTGCTGAACTTGATCCAAGTAAGTTTCATTTTATTGCTTCTTTTTTTTTTTTTTTACTGAATCAAGAGTAAGGAAGACATCAAGGAGCCGCTGGACATCCCGACTAGGTCGGCACCTCTAGGGAACTCCAATCCTGTGCCGCTCACCCATATATTATTGCTTCCACACACATGTGCATGATATCCATTGTCCTTTACAGTAACATCTAAACTATGGTTTATTTATGTTTTAATAACATTTTGTTTATAAAAACCTGAATCATGAATATGTATGTATACAAAACTTTGGAGCACCATTCATTGTTACTAATAAATTGGCAAATCATGTTAAAACTTAAATTGTCACTTATAAACACAATTTTTCGAAGACAACCTAGACCTCACAATTATTTTATATAAAAGAAGGAACAAACTCGAAGAAAGAGACAATAAAAGGAAAAGCGCACGAAACTGAGAAAAAAGAGAATGAGGTGCAATATGAGGCAACATTTGAGTTACCAGCAGATTTTGGAAATGTGGGTGCTGTTTTGGTTGAGAATGAACATGACAAAGAGATATTTCTAAAGAACATAGTCCTTGATGGTTTCCCTGATGGTCCTGTCCACCTTAGTTGTCAATCATGGATTCAGCCCAAGCATGATACTCCTACAAAGAGAGTTTTCTTCACTAACAAGGTAATAATGATGATCAAATAGTATAATCATTATGTTATATATAAGTTAATTTAAGTTTTATTCATACATGGAAGAATTAATAATCCAATTTTATTTACATACCAAGTTTAATTTGTATGCTATTTTCATGTATGCATGAAATTAATTAACAGATGTATTTACCATCACAAACACCAAGTGGCTTAAGAAAGCTGAGAGAAGACGAGCTAATAGAATTAAGAGGTGATGGAGAAGGAGAAAGAAACAGCTCAGATAGAATTTATGACTATGATGTCTACAATGATCTTGGAGATCCTGAGACTAACATTAAACTCAAAAGACCTGTTCTTGGTGGCACCAAACAATATCCGTATCCAAGACGTTGTCGTACCGGTCGAAAGCATTCTAATACAGGTTATCTATTCCATGTAACCTATTTCATTCTAGTTGTCCAACATATATAGATAATTTTGATAAATTAATTTCTCATGATGCTTTCTCTAATTTATAACACATCTTCTTTTTCCAAATAAATAAGTATTCTCGTGAAAAAAAGTTATCATATAGTTTGTACATTCTTTGATTTTGAACATGTAAGCTACTTAGCATGTATATATAACACAAAATTTTATTTTATTTGGTATATAGATCCATCGTATGAAAAGAGAGATTCAGATTTCTATGTTCCTCGCGATGAGGCTTTTGCTGAGATAAAGGAGATACAATTCAACACAACTGCGGTGTCCTCAGGACTAAAAACAATTTTGGAATCCTTGGACACAATTCTCACTGACATAAATCTTGGATTTGACAGCTTTGAAGACATAGACGAACTTTACAAAGAAGGATTTCATTTACCATCATCTCTTGGATCCAATAATTTAACATTGCTCCAAAAAGCCATTCCCAGGTTGATTAAAGTTGCTAATGATAGCCAAAACCTTTTGCGCTTTGATACCCCAGAAGCACTTAAAAGTAAGCACATTTATAATTATATGATATAAGTGCTTCTTTTTAATCTTCTTAATAATAATCAACCAAATATTTATTATATTACTTGTTTTACAAGTTATTTGGGTTGGGAACTTCTGAATTGCAGGAGACAAATTTTTTTGGCTATCAGATGAGGAATTTGCTAGGGAGACTTTGGCAGGGGCCAACCCAAATAGCATCCAATTAGTCAAGGCAATAATTGTTACAAATATTTTGTATTACTTTTATAATTATATCATCCATGCTAATTAGGAAATCTTTTGTTTTTTTCTTGGTTTTATCATTATGTTATGTAGGAATGGCCTCTGAGAAGTAAATTAGAATCCCAAATTTATGGTCCACCAGAATCAGCTATCACAAGAGAAGTCATCGAGTCGCAGATAATTGGTTATACCACAGTTGAAGAGGTACTAAGCATCAATGATTTTATTACATTTAGAATCTTAAATTATGTTATGATTAATAATTGTTTAATTTGAGTATATGCAGGCCATGCAAGAGAAGAAATTGTTTGTACTAGACTACCATGATTTATATTTACCATATGTAAGCAAAGTGAGGGAAATGAAGAATACTACACTGTATGGATCAAGAACATTGTTCTTCCTCACCAAACAAGGCACATTGAAGCCACTAGTCATTGAGCTCACTAGACCAATCATTGGTGACAAACCACAATGGAAACAAATCTTCACTCCTGCTTCTGATTCTACCAATCTTTGGCTTTGGAGGCTTGCAAAAGCTCATGTCCTTGCTCATGATACTGGTTACCATGAACTTATAAGCCACTGGTGAGTACATTCATATCATTTTTTACCTTGATTCTGGTGAGTATATGAATTAGTGCTAACTTTGTATATGTTGTTGATTCTTATAGGTTAAGGACTCACTGTGTTGTAGAATCATTTGTGATTGCAACAAATAGGCAACTTAGCACCATGCATCCAATCTACAAGTTACTAAATCCACATCTCAGATATACCTTGCAGGTAAATGCACTTGGACGTGAGATTCTTATTAGTTCATATGGAGTCATTGAAAGCACATTCTTTACTAAAAAGTATTCAATGGAATTGAGTTCTGTGGCATATGATAAGCTTTGGCAATTCGATTTGCAGGGACTACCAAATGATCTTCTCCATAGGTAAAGTCTATACATATCATATACACTAGGAAAAAATAAAACTCGTGACTCATTTCTTCGTCACTAATTATAGACGGCTTTCAAATTTTCTGATGCAAATTGTTATTCTTTTAGAGGAATGGCTATGGAAGATCCTAGTGCACAACATGGACTAAAGCTAGCAATTGAAGACTACCCTTTTGCCAATGATGGTCTTCTCATATGGGATGCTATAAAACAATGGGTGACAGATTATGTCAACCATTACTATCCAAATCCAAGCATCATAGAATCTGATCAAGAGCTTCAAGCATGGTGGACAGAAGTTCGAACAAAAGGTCATGGCGACAAATCAGAAGAACCATGGTGGCCAAATCTAAAAACACAAAAAGACCTCATTGACATCATCACCACTATAGCTTGGGTAGCATCTGCACATCATTCAGCTACAAACTTTGCACAATATGCTTATGGAGGCTATTTTCCTAATAGACCAACAATTGCTAGAAACAAAATTCCTACAGAAGACCCTACAAAGGAAGAATGGGAGAAATTTATGAACAAGCCTGAGCAAACACTTTTGGAGTGTTTCCCTTCACAAATACAAGCAACCTTAGTGATGACCATTTTGAACTTATTATCATATCATTCACCAGATGAAGAGTACTTGGGACAACTCATTGAGCCATCATGGGCTGAGAATCCAGCTATAAAGGTAGCATTTGAAAGGTTTAATGGGAGATTGAAGGAAATTGAAGCTATAATAGACTCAAGAAATGCAAATAGTAATTTGAAAAATAGGAATGGAGCTGGGATAGTGCCTTATGAGCTAATGAAACCATTTTCAGGACCTGGAGTCACTGGAAAGGGAGTTCCATATAGCATATCTATTTAGTAATCATGAATCACACATGTTGCATTAATTGTACTACAACAATAAGTCCTATATATCATGTTGCATTAGTTTGATGAATGATTTGTTAATAACTGTGGATGGAAATAAAAGTGACAGCAATCTCTTCCTAGAATGTTGATAAGTGTGGATGGGGATAACTACCAAGACAGAAGTGTGTGTGTCTATGTTTTTTTTAAGCCCACATCGACTAGTGTATAACTAAAAATAAGCTGCTGCTATTATAAAAAGAAATAACTTGTGTAGTTTGCAAATCACGGAGCCGTGTGATAAGCACATAGCGAACTATGCTTTCGCCTTTTACTAAAAATATCGTGTGCGCGTCACTCAAGGCGGCATACGCTAATTTTTGAAAGAGCTCTCTCTTGTAGAGAGCTCAGCAATATATATCAGTTAAAATTTTGATTATTATATAATATTTTTTTAGAAAGTTAAAAAAATTATTATTATAAATATTTTTTTGAGAAAGTTAAAAAAATATTATAAAGTTAAAAAATCATGGACGAACTGTATTTAATTACCACGTTTCTAGCTGTGTTTTATTTTATTTTTATTTTTTTTTGTAAATTCTAGCTATATTTATTTACCTAACAAAAAATTACCAAATGGTAAATGTATATAACTTGCACCTTTATTCTTTATCAAATGAACAAAGTAAATCAGTGATATGAACTTATATTAGTACAATACAAATCTACCACATAGAAAATGTAAGATAAGATATGAAGAACTCTTGTACTACTATTCAAGCTTAAAGTACCAAACTAGGTTTAAATGGATATGCTGTATGGGACTCCTTTTCCAGTGACTCCAGGCCCTGAAAATGGCTTTAAAGACTCATAAGGCACAATACCAGCTCCATGTCTATTCTTCAAATTCCTATCTTCATTCCTTGAGTCTATAATACCTTCAATTTCATTCAATCTCCTTTGTAACTTTTCAAAAGCTGCCTTTATAGTTGAATTCTCACCCCAAGATGGCTCTATTTTTTGTCCAATGTACTCTTCATCTGGTGAATGTTTTGATAATATGCTCATAACAATCATAAATAAGGTTGCTTGAATTTGTGATGGAAAACATTCCAAAAGTGTTTGCTCTGGTTGGTTCATAAATTTTTCCCACTCTTCCTTAGTAGGGTCTTCTGTAGGCATTTTCTTTCTAGCAATGGTTGGTCTATTTGGGAAAAAGCCTATATAAGCATATTGTGTAAAGTTCACAGCTGAATGATGAGCAGATGCTGTCCAAGCTATAGTGGTAATGATATTAATAAGATCATTTTGTGTTTTGAGATTTGGCCACCATGGTTCTTCAGATTTGTCCGCATGTCCCACTGTTCGAATTTCTGTCCACCATGCTTGGAGCTCTTGATCAGATTCTATAATGTCTGAGCTTGGATAGTAATGATTGACATATTCTGTGATCCATTGTTTAATTGCATCCCATATTATAAGACCATCATTGGCAAAAGGATAGTCTTCAATTATCAGCTTCACTCCATGTTGTGCATTAGGATCTTCCACAGCCATTCCTCTAAAAAATAATTACAATTTACATGAGCAGGTTAATACAATGTGGTTTTCAAAAAGAAGGAAACACAAAACGACATAACATCTATGTAGCACCGACACATGTCTGTGTCCGAAAACAAGACATGTTTACATTTAATACTTTCATTTTGTCAAATTATCGTCAGTGTCAACATGTCAGTATTAGTGTCCTGTCTGGTGTCTGCTATAGTGCTTCATAGCATAATATTCAGAATCTATATAAACGTTACCTGTTAATAAGATCATTTGGGAGTGCCTGCAAATCAAATTGCCAAAGCTTATCATATGCCACAGAGCTTAACTCCATTGTATACTTTTTCGAAAAAAATGATATTTCAAGGAGCCCACTTGCATTAATGAGTACTTCACGCGCAACTTTATTGATCTCCATGGTATATCTCAGATGTGGATGCAATAATCTAAAAATTGGATGCATGGAACTCAGTTGTCTGTGTGTTGCAATTATAATTGGTTCCACAACACAATGAGTTCTTAGCCTACAAACACAATTAACATATTAAGTTAGTATAGTTATAAGCTCGACATAATATCTCATACAACCTAATTGGTACTAACCAATGGCTTATTAGCTCATGATGACCAGAATCATGAACAAGAACATGAGCTTTGGCAAGTCTCCAAAGCCAGATATTGGTGGAGTCAGAATTAGGTGTGAAGACTTGCTTCCATTGTGCCTTCCCATCAATAGGTGGTCTAGTCAGCTCAATAGCTAATGGCTTCAATATGCCTTCACTAGTAAGGAAGAATAGTGTTCTTGATCCATACAATGTTGTTCCCTCAATCTCTCTCACCTTGCTTACATATGGTAAGTAAAAATCATGATAGTCTAGCATGAACAACTTCTTCTCTTTAATAGCCTGTAGTATTGAATTAAACAAAAAAAAATCAGCACTATACATTATTAATTTAGTAAAAAAAACATTGTTGCTCTTGGTACCTCTTCAACTGTGCTATAATTTTTCATTTGTGACTCAATGATTTCTCTAGTAATTGCTGATTCTGGTGGACCATAGATTTGGGCATCCAATTTACTTTTCAGAGGCCATTCCTATCAAATGAACAAAAAAAAAAACTGAAAATTATTGAACATATAAGTTATTGTGTAAGGAGTGAAATGAATATTAATTTGTAGCAATGTCCATGCCTTAACCAATTGGATGCTATATGGATTGGCACCAGCCAAAGTCTCTCTGGCAAACTCCACATCTGAAAACCAAAAGAATCTATCCCCTACAATTCCAAGGCACATATTCACATTAATGAGAAACCAGAAAAGATTTTTCATTTCATGACAGTTAAGTTTATATCAAATAAAATCACATTTATACAGTATGATTTTAACTTACTCTTGTATGGTTCCGGGGTATCAAAGCGCACAACATTTTGGCTATCGTTAGCATCCTTAAAGAATTTTGGAATGAGTTTTTGGAGAAAATTCAAGTGATTGGATTCAAGATTTGGTAACTGAAATCCTTCTTTGTAAATTGCTTCTATGTCTTCAAAGTTAGCAAACCCAAGATTTATATCGGTAACTATTGCGTCTAAGGATTGAAGAATTGTAGTCAAGCCTAAAGATACGGCAGAAGTATTGAATTGTGTCTGCTTTGTTTCAGCAAATGCCTCGTCACGAGGAACATAGAAGTCTAAAGTACTCCTTTCTTCATATAGTGGGTCTGCATAAAAAAAATATTGTGCTATAAACATATATATCTTGAAATATCTCCACAATTATACCAAGTAAGAAAAATATGTGCAATCAAAGTTATTGCTTGAAGAATCAAAATTAAATATTGACAAAGAGTAAGTAATATTATGAGCATTCTTGAGAAAAAGATATATAAGCATTGAGAATAGATAACCTGTATCAGAATGCTTTCGACCGGTGCGACAGCGTCTAGGATATGGATATTTTTTGGTGCCACCAAGAACAGGTCTTTTGAGGTCAGTGGTTATGTCAGGATCTCCAAGATCATTGTAGACATCATAATCGTAGATTCTGTCTGATTTCTTACGCTCTCCTTCTCCATTCCCTCTTAGTTCTATTAGCTCATCTTCTCTCAGCTTTCTTAATCCACTTGGTGTTTGTGATGGTAAATACATCTATTAATTCCATGCATGAAAAATAACATCCAAATTAAATCAGGTCATGTAAACAATCTCACAAGTGAGATTAGTCATATGTCTAATGCCTTAAAGTTTTGAGCAAAGTCAATGTGATGATTCCCAGTACCATAAGGCTCTCCTCGTGAGTCACGCTCAACAAGGATATAGTTGGGACTAGGGAATGGGAGGAGATGTGAAGAAATTAAATTGAAAGTTTTTCTTATGTGTTTCTAATGTTGAGTTAAATAATTTTCTGCTTATTAGAAATCAACTAGTCTATCAACAATGACTTGATAGTTTTTTTGGAATACCCCGATGTAGGTATGAAATTTCCACCGTTATTTAGCTGTAAAAAATCTTTGTCGCAAACCTATTGAACATACAAGGTGGGTCCTCTCATTCAAACCGAATTTTCTCCATACACAAGAGTCAGTAATCAAACCCCTGACTTGCTTGCTTAAGAGTTTACTAATAAGAAATTCATGGGTTCAACTTCTCAACCAATAAAATAACAAGCATAATATTAATTATTGGGAAAAACTCAA
>Ga0228711_1011626_pt1 | contig 11109 bp, 9 predicted proteins | sample MedpolnodulmetaG_2_FD_177996 | JGI IMG/M metagenome (GOLD analysis project Ga0228711, IMG submission 177996) | Root nodule microbial communities from Medicago polymorpha collected in Santa Monica, California, United States - brown nodules | ecosystem: Host-associated > Plants > Roots > Nodule...
GATTTTTATAAACAATGAAATAATGTTTTTTCTTATGAATGACATTTTCTAAAATATAAAAATCAACAAATAGCTCTTTATTTCATAAAATTAATAGTTAATTTAAAGATTTTTAAAGTAGGAGTACCAATACACCATAATTTGCGGGTGTACCGTAGAAGTTCCCTTAGAATATATTCCATTTAGGGAGTATAATGTTGAGATGGATTAATATATTACGGTTATACACCCTAAATATTAATTCATCTCAACATTATACTCCCTAAAAGGAAACCACCAAATGTTAATATATTTAAGACCATGGCTCCACACCACACGGTTTTGACACCAACTTATATCCTAATTTTGTGAAAATCATCTTCCTCACACAACTAAACATTTAATTGATTCACTTCTCATTTAAGGTAATTATTAGTCCTATAAATTGGAGTGATTTTCGTGACAATTTATTCAAAGCAAAACAAACTGATTAGAGAAAAAAAATTATAAAGTGTAAGAGAGTAATCAATCACATTGCTAAACTATGGCAAAATTCATCACCACTTCATTTGTCTTAGCTCTCATTGTTGTGGTATTTCTGAATGGTGCCTATAGTATTGTTGAGGGTGAAGGAAGAGGTAATTATAAATTGGGGGAAAGATATCCTAATTTATACAAATCTAAAAAGTTTGGTGCTCAGACAGATTGTTTGATTTGGTATTACAAGTGCTTTGTTTTCCCTCCTGCGTGCCTTCTCTATAATCAGTTTTGTGTTCCAAAATCTCCAAGTACTCTTCCATGATGAGTGATCGTGGCCATGGTCTTTGTGTGTTATATTGATATCTATATATCTATACTAATAATAATGTTTGTGTGAGTGTGAGAGTATTTCATTACATATATAGCTAAATAACTTGGCCTTTTTTTGGTATGTTCGATCAACCACAAAGATGGACCATATCTAGTTATCATTTATACAAATTCAAAACTATTAGACCAATTTGAATAGCCCATGGTGCCAAATCAACCATGCTAATCCCTTCACGTTTCACAAGATTAGTATTCAAGTAAAAACTCCACCTATCAGTCCATCATTGTGGTAAGTTTCATATGCACAATGTTCAGTTCAATTCCTCTTCATTTGCCTTTTTCGACCATATATTGAACATAAAGGAGAATAACATGGAACTATGATTAAAAGGGTTTAATACCTGAAGCTTGGTGAGCCTTCTGCGAATGGCCCTCTTCTTAGGGCGAAGATCAAGTGGTAAACATCCCTCAATGCAGCCTTCTGCTTCTGAGAAATCACTGTCAAAACCTGAGCAATCCACAAGCTTACCACCTTACTGCAAACCCCAAATAAAATATTCAAAAACAACACATCGATCATTAACACAAACACCTTACAGACACAAAACAAAAACAACATTTTGCAATACCCAAATAAACTCATTAGAATAAAGATTTTATTTTTACATTTTGGAGAGCTCGTTGGGTGCACCACCTAAAGAGAAGATCCAACCATTAGTAGCAATGGGTTTTTGAGATTATTTGAATTTCACAGTGAGAAGGGTTGGAACGATAGATGCAGAAAACTAAAACAATAGATAACTACTTAATGTAAAAAAATTGAAATTCTTTTGAGTTAAGTATAATAATTTTGTACTGAAATCAAAACTGGGGATTAAACAACAAGCATATCAAAACAGTAATTCATCCCTTGCAAAATCAATATCGGGGAAATCAAAATTGGGGACGAAACAGAAATAAAGAATTGGGAAAATTTATATTGTCTTCAACCCTTTAATAACAACAAGCATGAAAATCGGAGAAGGAAGGAGAATCAAATGGCTTACTTGAGGCAGCAGCGCGGAGATTGAGTCTTGAGTGAGGTCAAGGACGAGATGCAGAGAGGAGATGAGGCATGAGAGGAGAGGAGGCGTTGAGGTTGCGAAGGTGGTGATGGGCGGCGAGAGAGATCTATTGCGAAGGTGAAGAGAAAGGGTTTGTGTGAGAAAAATTAGGGTTGCGAATTGTGTTTCTAATTTGTGGCTCGTAGAATCCTTTTTCCCTCATTTTGCGATTAAAAAATAAATAAATAAATCTTTTTTCCCTCAGGCATTATTGCCACGGATGTGAAAACATGTTGTATATTACACAGTAATTACAAAACTGCCACTGCACTAGATTTGACCTCAGGTATATGGTGACTGAAGTTAAAATCCTGATGTTAAATGTCATTTTTCTAGTAGTGATACGAAGAATTAATGCTTGCATGAACAACTTTTTGTCCTGTTCCTTTGGGTATAACTGGGAAGAATTTGTCGAAAATCTCCACCAATTACAACAACTTTTCCACCAAAAGGAATTCCAACCTATAGTTGTTTTGATGTCTAAGAATATCCCTTAAACTGCGATCAAGAGCTTCAAAACAAACGTCATCCCATATGATAAACTTTGTATTAACAATTAGCTCGGATAATGGACTTTTGGGATGTATGCCGCAACTTGAAAATTCATCAACAGTTATTGTAAGATTAAATCTCAAATGTGTTGTTCTTCCCTCAGGTATGAGCAATGCTGCAATACCGTTTGAAGTAATGGTCAACACAATAATCCCTCTTGAGCGCATTGCAGATGATAGAGCTCTCCAAATAATTTTTTTTTGTTGTCGACATCAATCGAAGATGCTCATTTGCCAAAGAATATCTGCCATAGCTCAATGCATCATATATCAACCTATATAGAGTTTTGGCCCTCGTAAAATATACGAAGTCGCTTAATGTCATCAAATCTATAAATATGTCATTGTACCTTACTACTTAACCATTCGAGCCTTAAAATAATTGACGTTTTTTTAAGCTCTACCAGTGGAAAGATGGGAAGTAAGGTGTCTGTTTCTCCGCTTTTCTATTGCACTTAATTGTATATCTATTTTATGGCATTTGATTATAAATTTTTAACATGTACCACACTTAAATAATTTTGATAAATAAATCATTTGTTCCATACATGAATTATTGAAACAATTTTCCACCAAAGGTATATACATGTGAGTCTAGAATTATATAATCATTTTTCTTCAGTGATCGAGGAAAAGACAGGAAAAAACTAAGTAAAGCTTGTGCTGAAGTTTCCTTAAAAAATAAAAAAATACTCGTGCTGAAGTTGATAAAGAAATACCCACCCTATATAAAAAATAACCTAACAACAAAATTCAACTCGTCTGTCATTTTCATAGCTAGTGATTAGATTTGAGATGAATTTTGTTGTTAGGTTATTTTGTAAACAAATACTTTTGTGCGCTTGTTTTGTTTTGAAAAAAAAAAAAAAAACTTTGTGCGTTGTCATGTCTATGAATACCCACCCTATAATATATACTTGTCTTATTAGCTAAAGCTTGGAATTCAAGTTTCAAGATACAAATGCTTGGAATTATCATGTTTCAAATGCTTGAAATTCACATGTAGATGTTGATATCATGTCTAATATTTGTACATGTTGTATGTGGCGGTTACCAGGTATGTTTATCTTTTACTTGCATTAAGTTAAAAAATTTAAAGTTGTTGCAAGCAATTTTTGCTGCTGTTGTTATGGCTAATTTTTATACGGACCAGCTGATATGTGTTTGAGTTTTCTTGTCATTTGGCCTATGTTTAAAGTATAAAGTTGTTGCAAGCCATTCTTTGTGACTAATTTTTATACGGACCAGCTGACATGTTCTATAGCAACTCTAGAAACCATTAATTAGAATAGAGGTTATACCTGTGAGCTTAGTTCAGTTGGTAGAGATATTGCATATATGTAAGGGTCGGGGTTCAAACCCTAGACACCCCACTTCTCCACATTTAAAATATATGCAATAGGCTACTTAACACAAAAAAAAAAATAGAGGCCGCATTGAGGAGTTAAAATTTAAATTAGAATGAGTTACATCAATGGAAACAATAAAAATAAAATAAAGAATGAGTAACATCATTGTCCACGAGGCCCTCCTAGACCACCAAGTCCCATATGGTTAATTTGTTATCTTTGCAGCACTAAATTACACCACGGCAAGGGAATGGGAAGAATAAGGTTCAGGCAGAATAAATTATGAGGCCAAAGAGTATTAAAATTTATTTGTTTTGCTCCTTTATGTGTGACTGGTATGATGAGAGCACAAAGCTTCAAAATTGACTCTTATATATTGGGGATGTAATGTAACATTAAACAAATTTTCTTGTTGAGTGAGATAAGAATTAATCAAAAATTAACCAACAGTCAAAGGGGTTGTGCATGGTTTAGCTACATTTCAAACCTATGAATCAAACAAAATAATATGGTTCAAATGATTTATGTTGTTTTATTATACAAAATTAATTTAAATAATTTGACACAGTTCATATTCTATCAAACAATACAGCTTTAATTTAAATAATATATCTATATTTGACTAGAAGTTACAAGTATAACACACATTTTATTTTTTATTAATTTTGTATATGCATGCCATGTGAACATGCATGTTCAGCCATTGCATGGATGCAGGAAAAACCATAAGATTATTGTCATGGATGGTTTATATTGGAAGCGACATACAACTTTTGTGTTAGACCTAATGAAGGTCAAGAATATTGGAAACAAACTGACTATATTAGACCGGTTCCTGCACCAATCAAGAAGCGTCCAGAAAGGCCCAAAAAAGCAAGAAGAAAAGATTCAAATGAAGAAGGAACATCCTCTAGAAGAACAAAAATTAAGGGGGCATACCAAACCCTGCATTGCTCAAGGTGAGGTCTTGAAGGTCACAACATGAATAGATGCAGTGGTTAAGGTGTGGTCCATATGCCACGCAAGTTATCATTTGTGAAAGGTGTGATCTTGAAGGACACTATATGTTTCAAGGTTGTAATGGTCAACGTGCGGATCCTATGCCACTAAACTTGATATTGACACACAACCTATGGAGAATGTATCTATTGATATGGATGACACAAAAGGACCTCTACCAACACAAGTTACACAACCTGTGAGTTTTCTTATTTTTTATTTTTTTTAAAAAATTAACTAATTTTGGTTGATTTTATGGGTGATTTTTGTTGGATTTAATTGAAAATTCTGATTGAATTATATTTCATGGTTTTGTTCTAAATTCTGATCGAAACAAATTTATGAATTCTGGTTGTAACATGATGAATTTGATGGACCAGAATTTGATATGAATGTGCGAGGACCACAACTATTTGGTATTGGTCAGACAATTGTGGAGCCTATACCATTAGGGATTAGGCCTACACCAATGAGAGGTCTTAGGCCAATGACGAGAACAAATGCTTATATTTTCGATCAACAAATGCTTACATCTTTCACGCCTACTCTCCGTTTTAACCCTCCGCGCATTAACCCGCCACGCTTCAACCCTCCTAAAGCTCCAAGGCCATGGTGTTAAAGGAAGCAGGAGCATGAAGAATGAAGGATTTTTTTGACGAAGCAACAATGTAGAATTCCATTTTGAAGATTAATGTCTTTTTGTGATTTATAGTTTGCTGTGAATCTATGTAATTTGGTGTTTGGATTTTATTTAGTGTTTGGATCATTGATGAGTTTTATCTATGGTATTTGCTACGAAAGACATGTTTTGTAACAAATGTTTGATTTCAATTGCATGGATAGATTGCTTCAAATTCGTATTTGGATGTTATTTTTTACTTTTATAAGAAATTGCAAAATTTAAAGCTCAGGACCATAAAAAAATTATAGTAATCAAGGACTAATATACCCAATTTTTTTATTACTCAAGGACCATAATGAAACTATAATATAAATAAGGAACTAAAATGACCATTCTATTTATCACTAATCATTTTTTTATATCTTCATTTTAGTCCTGCCACGTGTTTAGGCTTTGCCATGTCACAGTCTTAAAAGGTAGTTGTCATATTGCCACATCAAACGTCATGTTATCGTTAATAGACCTATTTAATGTCATGGACAGAGTTTACATTCGGGTATTGTTTTACAATTTCTCTGTATTTAGGGACTGTTCTGATAACTACTTACAAATTCAGGGACTAACGTGACCAATTTGCCTATAATATATACCTATCTTATTAACTCATTTGGTCTATTCGCTTATTGTGATGTCTATGAACACAATACTAAACAACTCATCTAAACAAAATCAACATAATTGCACCAATATACTAACACGTAGATCATCAATGAGAATATTGATTTCTTCATGTTTAAATTCAAATACACAATACAAAGAAAGAGGGCACTCTTTATTTTTTAAACACTCATAGTGATGAGTGCCATAACGAAAACAACATTATCATAATGAACCACCTTTATTTGTCAGGCAGGTTAACCGTAAACCATGTCTAAATGAAAGTAAGAACAAGGGTGATAAATGTAGCAGTGAATGCAATGATGGCCCAAGGATTGCTGAAGTGAGTGTGAAATCCCTGCGCTATCCAAGTCTTGTATTTATTATAGTAATGCTCATGTATTTTGCGTCTAACTATGTAAAATGTTTTTCCGTCATGTACCACGTTGGTACTTATGATATTGAAAAGATTGACAACTTCTTCATCACTCCCATGTAAATTGAGCAAACTCCCTTTTGATCTCAATTCCTTCACATCTTCAGGATGGTCGATGAGCGAGGCCAAGAAAGCTAAAAAAGAACTGTAACGCCCACACAAAACGTATGTAGAAGGTTTAGCGTGTGCATTATCTTTAGTACTAGATACATTAAAATTTACAACATAAGTCTTCGAATGGATAAATAAATACAACAAATCATGTTCGTACAACTAGTGATACAACACTACACATCCGATACATAGAATATACACACTTGAATCCATAATAAAATCCTGCAACCGGTACGAACGAGCACTTACTGAATATCCATTCGGCCACATGCCTACGACATCCTGCTAAGCCAACCTGCTGATCTAAAACAAATAAGGATTGGGATGAGACATAATGTCTCAGTGAGTTCTACCTAATCCTAGGCTATAGGCAACCTCGGGGAAACCTACGGTTACCACGTGTCTACAACAAAACCTTACGGTTGATTATATGTGTGTGGGACATGCATACCTAGACGGTCGTGCATATTAGGGCCGTCATAAGGTTCCTCGTATCACAGGCTACAAGTCTTGCTAGATGCCCTGCATACCATGGCAGTTAGGGGAAGCTAACACCGCTAAGTCTGAATATCATGACATCATGGTTTAATCATATCATATACATAACATGTTATAACTGGACGATCGGGGAAAACTAATATCGTCGACAGTGAGATATCATAAACTTGTTGCAGGGGCATATACCTATTCTTATACTAGCATAATCACATCATATCATATTCATAGCCATTCATTATGCTAGAGGTTAGCGTGTAACAAACAACATTATCTTGGTTCGTTTTACGGAGTGTATCGGGTGGAGTAACCCCGAGTACAATCCCTTACTTGACCGATGAATTCCTAGCTAAGGTTCATCGGACTCCTCTCAGTGTCATGTGGGCCTACCTTGCGGAGCGTGTCCCGTTCCCCTGACGTGAACTTCTTGTATCCCCCTGGCGTGGATAGCAAGAGATACGACACCTACATAATCATATTCATATTCATATACATATTCTTGTTCATACGTAAGGAGCTTATACTTAACTTACATAAATGATCACCACGAGTCCGTAACCTACTCGTTTAGCGGTGAATTATTTCGTGCATAATCTTGATCATACACAACTTATACCTAATGTGCTTTGGTTACATGATAACATACTTATTCTCGACTACCTAAGTCGAGGCTCTAGGATTTTCCCCATTCTTAGACTTAAATTCTACCCGCATAGTTCATGTCTCGCTCGTATGCCATTCATCGTTGAACTTGTTAATGTTACTCATGCATTTCATTCATAATACCTCCACATATAATGCACATTAGTTTCTTGACATTGAGGCTTTGTTAAAGTTATAAAAGTTTGCAAAGAAAAGCATCGGACGACATTCTGGACCACAAGGAGAATTTTCAAAAAATGTTGTGTTGAGGCTGCATGCTTAAGCGTGCACCAAGCGTGCTCCCAAGCGTGCAGCATGGTTAGCTTCTGCCTATAGCTCGCTTAAGCGAGCAGTGCACGCTTAAGCGAGCATTCATCAATCCAGACTACAGAAATTCGTATTTTGACCTAAAAACCTCAAATTCAAGTGTTTATGCACATATAATACTCCCAAAACATCATAAAAACAATAAAAAAATCAATGCATGACAACAATTTCACAATTTCAACAATTAATGGCAACAAAGGGTACTAATTTCATAATTGTATAAAACCTAACTTTCAATCATTCCTCACACAACATACATTAACCCAAGGGTAGGAACTAATCTAAAGAACTCACATTATGATTCTCAGCAACATGCATTCCACTTGAGCTCCAAAATCTAACTCTCCTCCAACATCAAACCCTAGCTTCAATTCTTGTTTCCAAAGAAGAAGAGATGGAACTAGTGACCAATTCTTGCCATCAATTTCTTTCAAGAGTAGAATTAGAGTCAACACAAACCATGATTCTTGAAGGAAGTAGCTTGAATGGATTGGTGATGGTAGAGAGGGAAAGGGTGGCGCACAAGCTAGAGAGAAGGGAGAGTGAATCTGATTTTCCATTTCTAGAGAGAGAGAGTTCACAAGTTATAATGAGATGTTTGGGTCCAAAGTCACTTATATACTCCTTGCATGTAATTACTGAACTGCCCTCCATCTTAAACGTGCCAAATTCGATACTGATAACTGGACTTACCTGCAACTACAAAAACTGCATCATAAAGTATTCCCCGTCATAAATGAATTCCTTGAACATTCGTCATGTGACACGTTCGCCTGATAATATTCCAATAACTGATGGGCGGGATGTTACAAGAACAGAGTACATAGTCGTTCTCATAATTTGGACACATCTCACATGCTATTAGGTTGAGGAAACTAACAGTTGTACTGTTGTCCACATAGATCTGATGAAGAGTCAGTTTCGCAGCGGACCATCCTGCAGAGATATCTATCTTTGTTGGCCTTTGTGTCTTGCTTGACTTAAGTCTTATTCCTACTACTCTTAGATCTTGTATGCACCTATATGTAATCAGCGGGATGTTTTCCTCCAAATTCTTCTGACTCCATTTCTTTATTTGTTGAAGAAGCTTCTGACTCAATTTCAATTTCATAATGATAGCTTCATTGCTTTTAGTCTATGTTTTAATTAGAAATGGGTTGGATCATCTTACTTATGATAAGAAAAAAAGTTCAAAATTATACTTCATCTAAACACTAATAAATATCACATTTGCAAAGAAAAAACTATTTGAATTCTATTGTACCTTGGAATTAGATGTAATGAGGATATATTTACGCTGAAGATCAAGAAGATGAGTGGGTGTATCTGACTGCGATTTTATGATGGTATCGATACACTATTTGGAACCCGGTTCTTCTCCTTCTTTGACTGTGGCTCATCTGGCGTGTCCAAATGATGGTGGCTGAGAAATTTCCACATTCATATTATCAACTCATGACTCTCGTTGTTACCCATCCACAATAGCTTGAGTACTTTATAAGGAAGTTGATTCTCCAACAAAAGCACATCCATCATCACAAGAACCAGTTGATCAACCTTAATATTCATGTTCCCTAGTGCATAAATATTGTGTTTCTCCAAGATATGCAGCAAAGAACAACCATCCATGAACAACATACACGATAACTTTTGTTCGAGGCTACCAAAGCCTTCAAGAGACTTGTCGGTTGTCATACACCATTTTTGACCATTTATTTCTCATTTTTACTCGTCTTTTAAAGTAGGGAGTTTTCGTCGTTTCAAACGAAATTTCAGCAAAGAGGTATTTTAAAATACCTCATTTTGGTCCGAAGGCGACAATTTTTAGTTATTTAAGATTTTTTCTTTCTTTCAAACCAATTTTAATTTTGTTTTTTTTAGTCCTTTTATCATTTGTCCAAAGTCCAATTCTATCCTCTTTTTTGTCCAAGCCACTAAGGGCATAATGGTCTAGAGTACACAATTGTGTACACCTCATTCTCCAGCTCATGAACATTGCTGCAAAACCCTAAACAAGGATCAGTATAAATTCAAGGCACACAGCCCAAGATGAGGACGTGGAAAATTTTGAGCGCAGATTTCAACACAAACCCTAATTTTTCCTCCCTAAAAACAACGGCATCTTACAAAAATAATTCTACTAGAAACCACAAACATCACAAAACCACACAAAAATCATAATAGCTCACAATTCCAACCGAACATGAAATTCCACAATATCACATAATACGATTTCGAACTACAGCAACAATATGTGAACAACAACAAAACCTTTGAATCAAATCAAAATCATCACTGGTTACTTCGAATCGAACAAGAAAAGGAAGAGGTAGAGAAGAAGAGTTTCATTGTTTCTTTTTTCCTTTTCCCGTCTTTGAAAAGTTTAGATCTAGGCCGTTTTGTTGCTTTTTCTTGAAAACCAATTTCGAAAATGAAAGAAGTAGAAGAAGGGGAGTAGATTCGTAAAAAAAGAAAAAAAAAGAAAAGGATTCTCTGATTCCGGCACGACGACGCTACCACCGGCCACCGTGCCAGAGCTCTTTACCTCGTCGGAGAAGACGGCTAAGGAGTAGGCCGGCCACCTCCTGGTTTTAGAGAGAAGTCAGAGCTTCTCTCTCTAAAACTAGGAGAAGAGAGATGTTTTTTTTGTTTATTGTGTGTACTTTTTATCAAGAGAACCCTATTTATCTCCCCCTTTCACTTCTGTTTATCTCGCGCGCGCTAGTCTACAATAACGTTGTGCTCCCTCCCTTTTTTTACCTTTGGATCTCAATCCAGTTGCTTGGAGCTTGCCATCTTGGGATCTGATATGGACCCTCTGATCAATCAGACGATCCAGATCTGATCTGTTTAAGCCCAACACTTTTTTCCTAACCCTAAACCTCTTTTCTGATTTCTCTACTTTTTGACTCACTACACTCCCTGTTTACTTGTTGCACCCTTTTTTCTTTATTTTTTATTTCTTGCTTTTTTTCACCATTATTTTCCTATTATTTATTTTTTTACTTTATTTTTTTTTTCTTTT
>Ga0228711_1011627_pt1 | contig 11109 bp, 8 predicted proteins | sample MedpolnodulmetaG_2_FD_177996 | JGI IMG/M metagenome (GOLD analysis project Ga0228711, IMG submission 177996) | Root nodule microbial communities from Medicago polymorpha collected in Santa Monica, California, United States - brown nodules | ecosystem: Host-associated > Plants > Roots > Nodule...
TGTTCAAATTTTAGTTTTTTTTTTTTTTTAGCTTTACTTCTCGGAGAAATTACCTTTTCCGCTTATTGCTGATCACTCTGTGCGTGATCATTGCTTAACTTGTTGTTGTGAATTAATTTATTGAGAAATTGGGATTGCTTTTATTTATTTTTCTGTTGTTGTTGAGATTTAACTTATTGAGAAATTAATGATGCAAGTAAGATGCTCATCACTCTTCGCATGATAATTGCTTAAGTTATTGTGTAATGCAAGTTTTAACCTGTATTGTCTTTCATTGCTTTGCTTTTAATTACTTGCATCGATTACCATTCTTGTGTCATAAATACTCGGATGATTTCTTATACTATGACTCGTAAAATGGACATTTGAAATCGCGGACATCATTATCCGAATTGAACTAATTCATTGACCACTATATTCTGTAGATATTTATGGATATGGTCTGCTTCATTGGTTGGAATTGAAAACATAACAATTTTGCAGTCAAAGTTATTTCTATTTTGATTCAACTTGCAAGTTATGGATTGGTGCTTGGATCTTATTTCTTGTTCATGATTATAAGTTAGGATGAATGCTTGAGTAGTGGATGTCCTTGGTTTATGCTCACTGGGCACAGTAAGGTGCAGAGCAAAATGACGCTTTTTTCTTTTTAAGCAAGAGCAAAATGACACTTAAATTAAACTATGACAATACTTTATAATTAATTAATATTATTCTTCCTAGTTGTCCATTTTTTTCAGTGTATGCTTGATGGTTTGCCCTCTATTGCTCATTAATATAAAGTTGCATGGAAATTTGGCATCTTTCTGCTTATGCCTACATATTATGTTTCTTATTTTGAAGTTATCCTTTGTCTGATATTGTTTTAATATCTATTTTCTATTTCTGTTACAAGACATTCGAAGAGGATTGAAGATGGAAATGCAACTTTCGTGTATTACAACTTCACAAGACGGTGAGGTCGGTTATATTTCTGCAGTCTAGGAATGGAAACCTGATTTCTTCTTCTGCTGGAATGTGTGATTTGGTACTCTCAGTTTTTGTGAAGCCTTTTTCTTTTGGTTGCTATTTATGTTTTTGTACTCACCCCTTTGCACTCCTTGTGCTTTATGTCCTCTATAACTTATAAGGAATGTTTATCTTTTGGTTGTTTTTACAACATCTGTATAACTTTTATGTATATTCAGCTTAGGATTTGGTACATGTTGACATAAGTGGTGGCATAAGCTTTAGGATAAATATTTATTTACCACACCACACTAAGATGATATTTAACTTATTTCATTTTGACAATGTTTTAGTATTTAAACACTATTCAAAATGTTCTACATGATGATAACAACATAATTGCTGCTGCATGAAACTATTGCCTCATACCAACCTATGGGACGGTCTGAGGGATACTTTGACACTATGTTTCAAATAGTAGCGCTATAACATAGTGGAATTTGAACACACCACTATTGTTCCGTCATACTCTAATTAGTATAAAGTGTTGTCTAATAGTGGTTAAGTGGTGCTAGAGCACTGTAGCACTGCCGAATTTTATCAAATTATGATTTATTTCAACCTGTGATTGACAACATTGCTTATAAAAAAAGTTGGTGGACAAGAAATCCAATAATTGATAATTGAATTTTGAGTTTTTGTTTTTTTAATGTAAAAAAGGATAATAGTGTTTTTTTAATAATTCAATAATTGAATTTTATGAGTTTTTGTTTTTTTTAATGTAAAAAAGGATAATAGTGTTAGCATTTTAGAACATACAGGACTTAATTGGGGAAAAAAAGATAAAGAACTGAAATGGTACCTAAAATTAAGTTAAAGGACTATTAGTGTAATTTTGCCTGAATTTTACAAAAGCACTCTGAATCACAGTTTGATAACGGGTACATTAACCCGTGCATATGCATGGGTGTCACACTAGTAAACTCACATAGACTTAGGGTTTCCATCTCCAAAACTCTAGCACATGATGTACATCAAGGAAATCTGTCCCGAAGGATTCAAATCCTACGCAACATGCACCGTCGTTCCGGATTCGCCGATTCTTCAACGCAATCACCGGCTTAAATTGTTCTGGCAAATTGAATATTCTCGATTCAATTTGCTTCGTTCTTGGTATCATCAATTTGAAACAGGTTCGTTGTTCCAATCTTCAAGAGCTTGTGTATAAGGAAGGTCAAGCGGGGATTACCAAAGCTACTTTTTCAACTGTGTTTGATAATTCTGAAAGGGGTCGCAGTCCGCTTAAGTATGAAGCTCATTCCGAAATCACAGTCACTAGACAGGTAATCTTTGAATTTGTGTTTGAACTTTTAGTTTGATCTTGGTTCTTATCGTTAATGTTTTCATTTTTATGCGATTTTGATGATATGGGATTATGGGTTTTGAGTTTTGTAGCTGTTTGAATTGATTCTATGCCAATTTTTAGTCAATTTGTTACGGATTATAAAAAGATGATTTTTAATTTTCAATAATTTAGAGATCAATTTTTATAGATTTAGTGATTTTAGCGATTTATTTTAGTGATTTTCTGTTACTCCCTGTGAAGCACTGTCAAAAACTGATAATAATTTAAGAAAATAAATGTGATTAAATGTAATTACATGTGTTGGTGTTATGTGGGATCAGACACTAATGGATCCAATATGTGTAAACACTGGACATGCCTTTGATCTGAAGTGTGAGTACTACACACGGCAATGCTAGGTCACTGCCCGGGTGTCCTTTTTCAAGTGAGATTAAGGGTTCGTTTATTACAGATTATTTAAAAAGTAATTTTGATGCTCAGTAATTTAGAGATTAATTTTTAGATATTTTTACAAAAAAACAGAAATTGTTGTGTTTGTTGTGATTGGATATGAAGGCCATTCCGAGATTACCATTACTAGATTGGTTTTCGTTTGTTTTTCTGATTTATCTTTGAATTTATAGTTTAATTGTGTTTGTTATGGTTTTATAGTTTCAATTTCATGAAATGGATTGTGGGTTTTGAGTTTAGTAGCTGTTGGGATTGATTTTATGTCATTCTCTATGAAGCATTGTCAGATATGCGGTCACCGGATACAACAACTGTAATAATTAAGAAAGTTAAAGCTATTAAATGTAACTACATGTGTAAGTGACTCAGTGTCATCGTGTGGTATCTGACACTAATATAATTTGAACATGTGTCAGACACATGACACACCTTTGATTTGGAGTGTCAGAGCTACATAGGTCACTGCTTGAGTGTCCTTTTTCAAATGGAATTAAGGACTGTTTGTTACAGATTATAAAAAAAATGATTTTGATGCTCAATGATTTAGAGATTTTTGTTCAAAAAAGCATAAGTTGTTGTGTCTGTTTACCAAAAGAAAAATCATATATATATATTTTTTTTAAAATTAATCATTATAGAAAATGATTTTTTAGAGCAGCTACTCAAAACAGCTTCTCTTTGAAGCAGTTTTTAGATTATTTTAGATTCTCATTTTTGTAAGAATCTGTAACAAACGGCATCTAAGTTGTGTTTGCAATTTTTTGTTTTAATTTTATCTACAAATACATAGATTTAGATCGCCTCATTGAATGGTTACATGAGTAGTTTAAAATAAAATTATTAAGCGTTACGAGTTTTAGGTTAAGCTTATGCTTCGATTGGTTCACTGTCTCATTTTGTATGTTATATGATGTAATGTGATAGGGTGCAATGCAGATTGTTGGTTGGAGGCAGGAACAAGTATTTGATAAATGGGAAACTTGCGCAGCCTAGTCAATTTCAAAACCTTTTGCATTCCGTACAACTAAATGTGAACAATCCACATTTCCTCATAATGCAAGGGAGGATTACTAAGGTTTTAAATATGAAACCCCCAGCGATATTGTCTATGCTTGAGGAAGTTGCGGGGACAAGAATGTGCGAGACCAAGAAAGAGGCTGCTCTAAAAATTCTTGAGAAGAAGCAGAGTAAGGTAAGGTTGATGAGATCAACAAGCTTCTTGATCAGGAGATACTTCCAGCTTTGGAGAATTTATGGAAAGAAAGGACGCAGTACATGCAATGGGCTAATTGTAACGCTGAGTTAGATAGGCTGAGAAGATTCTGTATTACTTTTAAGTATGTTCAAGCGGAGACTATCAAAGACAGTGCTATTTCTGAGGTGGAACAAGTAAAAGCCAAGATAACTGAGACAACATGGCTAAGACAACTGTGGTGCATGTTAAGGAAATGGAGACTAAAATAGCTCAGTTGACTGCTGAGAAGGAAGCATGCATGGGAGGAGAAACGAAATCTCTGTCGGATAAGGTAGATGCACTTTGCCAGAATCTTGTAAAGGAAACGTATGTACTAAATATTATAATAAAGAAGACACTCTGAGGAGCAAGGAAGTCAACAAAGGAATAGTATGTTAGTGATATTATGGATTCAATCTTGTTAAATTTCAAGAATATTGCTGTCTTTTTTAAAAACGTTTGTGCTACTTATGTTTAAAACTTTTCCATTTTTGTGAACTTGATATTTGGACTTCAAACCTTGATATTTTGAAGATTGTTAAAAATATTGAAGAATTGAAGCAATCTGTAGAAGAGAAGGTCTTAGGTATCTGGTGGCATTGATAGGGTAACTGCTAATGCTGATGCAGTCAGTTATTTTAATCTACAATTATTTAGGAACAGTTAGCAGTTTGTTTAATATGCAGTTATTTTTATTTCTTAGGAGCAGTTAGACAGTTTGTTTTCTATTATTACAAATAAGGTCATTTGGCCATAACTATGGGGATAATTCAGGAAAATAGAAATAAGAATTAAACAGCGAGGCAGAGATGCATTGTTAACACTCTGAAGGAGCATTTGCTCTGGGATTGCAGGGGTTGATCTTCTGTAATAATTTACTTTTGAATTAATAATACTAGTTCTCTTCTCTATCTTATTCTGGGTTCCTATAAGAAGGCCTTTGCCATTAAAAAAGCTGAAGAAGGAGAAGCTGATTTGAAAAAGAGAGTTGAGGAGCTCCCAAAGAGCCTGGAGGAGCATGAAAAGGAATATCAGGTAAAGGAAGCATGTGCTGGTTTAATGATATTAGGATCTATGTTGTCTATCTGTGTGTCTCTGTTATATTGGGGCATTTATTTATCCAATTGCTCAAAACTACGGATAGGGTGTTTTAGCTGGCAAGAGCAGTGGCAACGAGGAGAAATGCTTAGAGGATCAACTAGGTGATGCAAAGATAGCAGTTGGGAGTGCTAAAACAGAATTGGAATCTACTAAAGTCAAAACGGGATGAAGCTACTTCGTTGGAAAATGAGCTCAAAGCTAGAAGGAAGGATCTTGAAAATATCAAAACAGGATTGGAATCTCTTCCTTACAAAGAGGGTGAAATGGAAGCTTTGCAAAAGGTTTGATTGCTTTTTCCTTTGTTAGTTTCTTTTGAATCTAAAAAGGTTCACAAGTCTCATTTAAGTAATGTAAATTTTTCCTTAAAACCATTTCCAGGAGTGCGTATCTGAGAGGAATTGTGTGCAAAAGTTGAAGGTTGAAATACACAATCTTTCAGATTCAGCATACTTGGCCAATGTTGATTTTTCATACCGTGATCTCATCAAGAACTTTGATAGGTCAAAGGTGAAGAAGGGTGTTGATGCAAAACTCATCAAAGTGAAATACAGGTCCACCGTGACAACCTTAGAGGTTGACAACGTGACAACTTATATCCGAATTTATAAATGAAAATTATGACGTTAATGACTTGAATTTGACCATTTTCAGGTCACAGCTGGTGGGAAGCTGTACAATGTTGTAGTTGACACAGAAAATACTGGATAGCAGCTACTACAAAATGGCAATCTTAGAAGGAGATATATAGGTGATTGCTTTTGAAATTGCAACTTAATGCTTTTATTAAATAGGTGATTGCAAATTGTATCCACTGTGACACTTCATCTTTTTTGTTGTCTATTTTGGCATATGATCAATTCTCACCCACCTATATAGATGCTCAATTTGGCTTGCATTTCGTTGGACGTCTGATAGGTGGCATTTATAGTCAGGAGATTCACACCACAAGTGTCACTCTTCAAGGAGATATATTTCAGCTAAGTGGTCTTCTGACTGCGGGAAGCCGGAAGTATGATTCTATCTTGTTTTTATCGTTACAATTGTTACTGCAATATGCATATATCTCTTATTCTCTGACCAATAGACTGTGACCGGAGATAACAGAATATTTTGACGACTTGAATAATGATAGGAACACACTCTCTAACACACATCTCAACACACTCTTCTATTGGTTGAAATTCATACGGGTCTCACCAGATAATGTCAGCCTTATGTAAGGTGGGATCCATATAAATTCCAACCAATAAGGGTGCATTGGTATGTGTGTTATATGGGTCTCACCAGATAATGTCAGTCTTATGTAAGGTGGGATCCATATAAATTCCAACCTATAGAAGAGGGTGTGTTGGTATGTGTGTGTTGCTAGAACTCCTCAACCTGACAACTTATATTTTACTTTTCAGGTTCTTTTGTTTACTAAGTGATGCAATCACTTAGTTATTGAATGCTTGTATTTGATGGTATTATGTTGTATATGCTTTTCGGTATGTTTTGACGGGTTTGTTGTAACAGGGGAAGCGGTGATCTAATGAGGCAACTTCATCCTGTGGCTGAAGCTGAATCAAAAACTCAGTGCATCAAAGTAGGTTATCAGAGATTGAGGCAAAGGTAGCCCCTGAACACCTTTTTTTTCTCTTCTTTCATAATGACATGTAAACTTACATTTAGAAAAGCCTGTAAGATATGGAATTTAAATTGTTAAACAAAATGTATATTGACTTTTGTAACAGCTTTTATTCTAATTGTTAGCTTTGTTCTAAATTGCATATTACTTTTGTTACTGCCATCATTAAACAAATTTTACATTGTTTTATTTGTCTTAAATTGCTTTTTCAACTTTACATAAAGGAATGATAAGCCTAGTCAATTGCTTGAAGTGTAGTTGCCAAGTACATGCGTCAAACTTTGTGTTGGACTCACCTCTTTAATATAATTCACGGTGGCTAGCATCTTTATAATAATGATTAGAAACATTATTATGTAACATTTTTTTTAAGGGTAAAATTCAGTTCAGTTGAGTAGAGAAAGACAAAACTGTAAGGCAACCATATCCTCCTAGATAAAAGAAAAAACAGGAAGTATTTGCAAGTTGATTTCCCTTTGTTTTGGTTTAGTTTCATTAAACCTTGTCTCTAGATTCATTAGTTCTTCAACATGGTTTCAAACTTTTAGCATAATCTCAATCTTACACGTCTGTTTTGTCTTTGTATCTTGACTTACAGATCACCGAGCTTCTTCCTCAGAAAAAATTTAAAGACCTCAAAACACAATTAGAACTCAAGTTGAATGATCTTTCATTGTTTCAGAGCAGAGCTGAGCAAAACGAGCATCATAAGGTATTTACATTCTTTCCCCTTGAGTTTGTGTAGTTGCGGTATTGTTTTTCGCCATGTTATTGTGATTTATCTCTCTTTGCCTGCTCCCATTTAACCCCATCCTGTTTCTCCTGTAGCTTGGTGAATTAGTGAAGAAGATTGAGCAAGAACTTGAAGAAGCAAAATCTGCAATCAAAGAAAAGCAACTTTTATATGTGAACTGTGTCAAGACTGTTTCATCACTTGAGAAAACATTCAAAGAACATGACAATAATCGAGAAAGTAGGCTAAAAGGTTTGGAGAAAAAGATAAAGTCAATTAAATCCCAAATGTAGTCAAAAAGCTCCTTTGATTAATTCTTGGTCAAATGCAGTCAAAAAGCTCCTTTGATTAATTCTTGGTTTTTAGGATAATCAAAAAGCTCCTTGTGATTTGATAACTCCATACCATTGGATTTATCTGGAAACTGATATCAGTCTTACAAAAAGAAAGAGAATCACCGTTGATCTTTTCCTGAGTATTGGAATTTATGTTCATAGGTCCAACTTGTTCGATCAAACAATCAACTTGATTATCATGATAGACATTGTTCTGGTGATCGACATGGGTCAGTGGATGCAAATCATAATTAGTTCTCTCCATTTCATGCGATAGTGATGTGTATTCAACATTTTTAACAGCACCCTTGAGCATTTCAGAAGAGCTTTTGACGTTCTGCTCTGCACTAGATGCTTTAATTGCAACATCTAATGATTCATCAATATGATTTGGATGTGAGTTTTGCTGGTTATCTAGTTTTTTGTTTGCAATTGGCGTGATAGATCTCACTGCTTGCAGCTTTGCTTTGGCCTTCACTTGAACTTCCTGCTCCATGTTTTAGCAAGCCGTGAGACAGAAATTAAAAAAATTATGTTACTTTTTTTTCCTTCAATACACGTATGAGTTTTTTCTAGACTCTAGATCCACTTTATGGACATAAATTTGATGCTATTAAACCACCATCAATTTGAATAATTACTTAATCAGTCAATTTGAAAAACTATTTCACTGAAAGAATCACAACAATTATTTCTTTTTCGCATAAACCATTCGTTTTCCCCTTTCCTACGATGTAGGAGTTACATTCCAAACGACACCGTTACGTAAATTTCACCTCTTTCACTTGACTTTATTTTGTTTTGTTTCATGTTTAAAAGTTCTTCTGATTCTGATTTTTTTAATGAAGCTTAGCTACACAAAAAGAATTGCGTTTTGATTTTACTAGGGCCTATTTTAAAAATAGAACCGAGCCTCCTATTTCATAGGACCTATTTTAAAAATAGAACCGAGCCTCCTATTTCATAGGAACGGCCCTGTCTGTCTCAAACAAAGAATGAAAACGAAGGAATGTGAAAGAGGGAAAAAACAAAACAATACGGTTGAAAGTTGCCCTTACCGTGGAAGAAGGGAGGACACAAGAATGGTTTGATTAATCCACTGAAGATTTAGGTTGCAGTGGATAAAAAACAAAATGTTTAGTGGAGGAAGTGTAACAAAAAAGAAAAAAAAGAAGGTGGTATTGGTATGGTATTAGAGATGAAATAGAGAACCCTAAATAATTTTATTTGAAGTAGATGAAAAACGGAAGACTGGAAGACTTGAAAATGGGATGCCTTTGTGATACTCTCCTTCAGTGTCACCACCTTCTCCTGTGAAAAACAGCATGTATGCAAGCGATGAATTTCGCTTGTTTTCTTTCAAGGTCCTTCGTTGTTCCCATGCACAACCTCATGATTGGACTGAGTGTCTATTTGTGCATCCCGGAGAGAATGCTCGGAGGAGGCACCTTAGGAGGTTCCATCACAGCTGCGTGCCTTGCTCAGAATTTAGGAAAGGGGCTTGTAGGAATGGAGATAAGTGTGAATATGCTCATGGAATATTCTAGTGCTGGCTACACCCATATCAGTATCGAACACGATGCTGTAAAGAAGGACTACTTGTAATAAAAAGGTGTGTTTTTTCGCATATGCTGTAAAGAAGGACTACTTGAGGCCACTGCCTTTGTTAACTGGATCTGGCGTTCCTTCACCACATTCATCTGCCTCTACTCTTAATGTAATGGACACGGTTGCTGCAATCAATCGTTTGGTCGATTGACCCCGTCAATCTCTTCCAGGCATCCATCTAATTTTTCCCAGCGATGCCCCCTTCTGGAAATGGCATCTCATTCTCAAGTGCTGTTTGGGCACAACAAAATGTTCTAGGAAGCAATTTTCAATCTAGTCGGTTGGGATCTTCTCCCCGTGATTGCGACATTCTGACTGAAACCTTTAATGTGATGAGCTATTTAGATGGGCAGAAGCACCTTATGAATGACTTGAGCTGTTTCTCACAACCTGGTCCTAGTACTTGTCGGTCTCTTTAGACATTTTAATAACATAACCAATAGTCTCAATAGGCTTATCTGTTCAAACGGATGCTTAATAGGAAAAACACGTTCTAGACTTGCAATCAAAAAGTTCAAGGGAGTTAGTTAATCCAAAGCCATAACTCCCTCTCCCTGATTATGTGATCTACGATATAGGAAGCAATATTATAATAAAATATATAAAATATAGTAAACGTTTAAAAAAAGTGTCGTTATATTCATGCTCTAACTTGAAAAGGGAAAATGTACTCTTATGCCCGCCCAACTTTAATGGGCAGACTAGATTAACAGCTAAAACAAATACTAAACAGAATCAGAAAACAGTCTAATATGAACAAATAGCACTACATGCCAATTACCCCTTCCAAATCAAACTCCCCAACCAAATTCTCCAGAGCAGCTGCTTCATTCTTGTACTTGCTTATCTCGTATTCCATCTGAGCAATCTTCACCTTATAACGGAGTAGTTTTGAAACATCTAATACCTTTTTAATCTTTTCTGCAAAATATGCAGCTAACTTCAGTTCTTCATTTTCAATCTTGCAAAAACTCGTAGAAAAGGAACTGCAGTCAACTTCAGATCCAGTCTCAGCCCATTTAGTTTTCTGCAGAAACATCATCACGTAAGCTAAATTCTGAACTATATATCCCAACCTACCAGTATTATTGGCCATCTCACAAATCTGAACAAATTCCTGATGAAATAAAGGGAGGCTCTTAAAAGCCTCCCGAAACAAATTATTTGTTTCGACCCCAAAACAAGATAAAAATTTCAGTCCGACCCAGCTTGCAGATTCAGGCTTATCTGCCTCCTTCCCATGAGGTTCAGGCTTATCAATCCCAGCAGTCCCAGCTATTTCTGACTTGGTTCCAGCTGATTCAGGCTTATCTGCCTCCTTCCCAGGAGGTTCAGGCTTATCAATCCCAGCAGTCCCAGCTATTTCTGACTTGATTCCAGCTGATTCAGGCTTATCTGCCTCCTTCCCAGGAGGTTCAGGCTTATCAATCCCAGCAGTCCCAGCTATTTCTGACTTGATTCCAGCTGATTCAGGCTTATCTGCCTCCTTCCCAGGAGGTTCAGGCTTATCAATCCCAGCAGTCCCAGCTATATCCGACTCAGTCCCAGCAACAGTCGGCCCATGCATGACAGTGCTCACATGAACCCTTAGAGTACATGATTGATTATTGATATATCCACCCAAAAACTTTTCAACAGGTATAATGTGTTTGCGGCAGCAACTGGGAGCTCCGGGAGTAAAGTGGTGATTGAACTCTGTAGGAAAAA
>Ga0228711_1011629_pt1 | contig 11108 bp, 5 predicted proteins | sample MedpolnodulmetaG_2_FD_177996 | JGI IMG/M metagenome (GOLD analysis project Ga0228711, IMG submission 177996) | Root nodule microbial communities from Medicago polymorpha collected in Santa Monica, California, United States - brown nodules | ecosystem: Host-associated > Plants > Roots > Nodule...
AACAAAACACTTTCACTGAGAAAATAAGCTGGCCAGGGTGGTTTTAGTCCAGTTTACAAAGTAATTTTTATTTATCAAAATTCATCTTACTCCAAGTAAAAAATAAGCATTTCAATTTCTATGTTTTGTCATTAAATTTTCCAGGGAAAGTTACAAGATGGGCAGAACATAGCAGTTAAATTACTTTCAAGAGCTTCCGGACAGGTGATTCCTAAGCTTCAACACAAGAACCTAGTAAGATTTATTGGCTGCTGCATTGAAGCAGAAGAAAATATATCAGTCTATTAGTTCTCCTCCATTTAAACATAAGTGAAGGATTTGCTCGAAGATCGATATATCTTCATAGAGATTCTAGACTACACAATACATAGAAACGTGAAGGAAAGTATACACCTTCCTCTTTATCCGAAAAATGAAGGATATGACAAGAACTGTTGGAACATAGAAAATATATACCTTTCTCGTATGCCGAAAATGAAGAATGTGATGTCTTTAGCTTTGGAGTATTACTACTAGAGAAGAAGTATTTTTGACATTATAGGATTTTGTAAGCCCCTCATTATTTTTATGGCTCCTTGTTTTATTATTAAACTTTAACTGACATTATAGAAACACAAGTACTTATAATGTTTTGACATTAAACTTTAACTGATATCATGTTTTTTCTTGTGGCATGGAGGTTATGGAACAGTGACAACATTACATCACTGGTAGATCCACAAATGTATCCAAGGTTTTACAAGGATATATTTAGGTGTGTGCAAATTGGATTTCTGTGTATGCAAGAACTTGTGAGAGAAAAACCAATCAAAGCCACAATAATTTGAATGCTTCATAATGAGATTCAAGGCATTAATGTTCTCCATCCGTCAGGTAACAATGACAACTTCTGAAGGCAGAGCTGACAGTTATCAAAATTATAAAATATTATTCATATCATATAACGTACTCTCGAAAAATATGTGTAAATGGGCTAATCAATGTTAGTATAATCCATAGTACATAACTTGAGATGGTTAGTGCAGAATCATGTACAGTAGAAACCTGCTTGTGTACGCGTTGGGGAAAATATCTTTGCTTCTACAAATTGATAAATTCACTGAATAACAACGATTTTATTGATGAAACTCTAAAGAAATTGTTCTCAAACAGACATTGAATACAAACATTTACACTGCTGCATAATTGAAATATTACAAAGAAAACAGACACAGTTTCACTAAGTTTTGAGAGCTTGGTTCTCTCCCATCAAAATCACTACTCAATAACCTTACAAACCAATACTTGTGTTAAAAAGTTGCAGTTAAAACTAAAAAGAATCATCCTAAGCATAAAGGAAGTTGTTAACTACAAAGAAACAGTCAAATGCATGAATAAGAGATGTTGTGTTGTTGTGAAGAACATCCAGATGATGAAGCTTGAGAAAGATGTCCATGAGTCTACAATTTCTTCTGCTACATCAAAATAATTGGATTTAGGTACATAAAAATTGATTTTAATAATAGGAAGAACAAAACTTTGTTTGTTTGTTAAATAGGAGGACCAAAAAGTGTATTCAAGTCTAATAAAAAATACTTCTTCCGTCCCAATTACAAAGAAAAAAACTCATTTTCTTTTTCCTAAATTATAAGCAAAAAAGACTAACTTTTATCATATTTAATTATGTTATTTAAAAAAATCATCTTTTTCAAAGAGAAATTAAATGCAAAATGAAAATTTTCTCTTCCTTTCATTTTCTCCATAACTAATAACCAATGAAAATTGTTTTTACATACTTGTATAAAACTTTTATCATATTTGTTTGACAACACAAGAAACTATACTATAAACTACTGTGTTTTAGTTTTCTTAATAAGTATGAAATGATTTTTTTTCTTATAATTTGAGACGGAGCGATTATGAATTGAAAGGGTAGAGTTGGTTGGTTCTACATTGTTTAATAAAAAAAAAATGTTTCATTTTCAAATTAAAAAAAAAAAAACACGAATAAAATTACCGGTGCGACAACAGCGTTATACTTCATGCCCGTATTCAGCCATATAGTCAAAATCACTCCTTCTAGGGTAACGGCTTTGAGGGGGGTCCCAGAATTGCTTCTTCCATGCTAATATGATATTCTCTGCACACGTTGTTCAATATAATAATAAGTCTAAAATCACACCATATCATTCGATATAATTAAAAAAGTGAAAGGCATAAATGAAAGGGATTCGTTAAATTAAATTAAATTACCACAAATTGTTGGTTTTGTTGGTTCTGCATCAGGATTCCAATAAAGTTTAGGAATGTGAGCTATCTTATGCCAATCTTCACCTATTCCTCTCTTGCATCTCTTCTCCAATATAGGACAATTACCAATACATAAATATTGCAAGTTTCGGAGTTGCTGAAAGTTATCTGGCAGTGAATTTAACTTTGGAAACTCATAAATTTCTAATGTTTGAAGAGAAGTCATGGTACCCAACCAGTCTGGCAAGGCTGTTAGAGAAGGGAAACGATACAGAGACAAACTTTGTAGTGAAGGGATGCCTTCTAAGCCTTCTAGTATTTTTTCATCACCCCCGCCGACAGTCAGTTGCCAAAGGGAAGTTAGATTGTTCATGTTATGTGGAAAAACAAACCGTGGACAGTCTCTGATATAAAGTCTCTTAAGAGAACTCAAACCTTGCAACAACTGCTCTGATAATGACTCCATTTCATTACAACTGTCAATTGTAAGAGATTCTAAGGCACTAAGAGTGCCGAGTTCAAACGTACCAGGTAATTCCATGAGTCCGGCAAATTCGGATATGGAAAGTGACTTAAGATTACTGTTGTTAACAATGGACTTCAATAACTCTTCATTTCCTCCTTCAGCAGAAAGTGATTTAACAGATGGAAGGGGTGGCAATGTAAGTTTGGGGACATTTCTTATATCTAAATTTAAAAGTTGTGGTAGCATCTCTACTCCTTCGACTTCCAACACCCTCTCTAAATTTGGTAAGCCTTGCAAAGTCAACTTTTTCAATAACGTAAAAGCCTTCTCAGTCGCAGGTTCATACAAATCATCATCAATGTACATTAAATCATTCATTCCAGATACAAAAAGAGTAGTTAAACATGGTAATTTACCAAATGGTGGAAGCTGCCTGCAATTTGTACAGCCGTAGAGAATAATACTAACTAGACCTTTTAGAATAGAAGTATTTTTCATCCAATGAGGAAAGTTTGATCTCCCATAACCATTCACCCCAAAATGCTTAAGTCCTGAATGGGGCTCAAGAGCTTCCAGTACTCGCTCGGCATCAACACTGCCAACTTGTGAATTAGCATCATCACCCCATGACAGATATAAGCTATTTAAGTCCTTCTTTCCAATCAAATTAGCTTCTCTAGCATCATCTTCGTTCGACACATTCTCAAGACCTTTGATGTATAGCTTGCCTCCTAATTGTAAGTTGTGTAGCTCTGCTAAACCATACCCAGTTTTTGAACCAACTATGAAATTGGTCAATGTTTGCAGACTAGTTAACTCCCCAATTCTAAAAGGAGTTGATTTCAATGATGGACAACATTGAATCATGAGATGGCGAAGGTCCTGCAATTTTTTGAATTGTTTGGGAAAACTAGAGAAAGAATGGCAATATTCAAGTTTAAGTGTTTGCAATTTCTGCAGTTTACAAACAGACGCAGGCAAGGTTGTGATATTACTTCGGTCAAGTTTCAAGTACCTCAAATGTATTAAATTCTTCAATGACGAGAGTTGAAGTGAACTTGTACTTAAAGCTCGGAGAGGAATGATCGATAGCAACGCATCTGAACTTCTGTAGGTTGGTTTAAGTTCAAGAAAGGTTCGCAAGGATTCAACTTTTTTGAAAGGAATCATGTTGTAGTCAAATTTTCTTTTAGTATCAAAGCAACTTACGTGGTGAACTCTACTTGACAGATTAGTTAAGCTTTCAGCCTTAGAAGACACACTTAGCTAAATCATGGACTAAATCATGTATTTTGAAGGTAATGTTACCTGCTAAGTCTGATTTGACTTCTTGAAAAAATGACCTTTGATATAATTCATTCCATACCTCATTACCAACATGCTCCATCTGTAAGTTTCCTCTAGATGTAACCAGTCCATTAGCCATCCAAAGTTGAATCAGTTCTTCCTTCTCCATTTCAAAATCCTTAGGAAAAACAGCACAAAAAGTAAAACATGGCCTCAATGACAATTTCAAGTTAAAGTAGCTTAGTGTCAAAGCAGACATGATACGATCAACCTGAGGTAAATTCCAAAACTCACTTTCCAGTACAGAAATCCATTGATGTTCATCGCTTTTAAAGCGCAAAAGGCTTCCCAATACTTTAGCAGCAAGAGGTGAACCCACACATTTTCTCACTAACTGTTGGCCAGTTTCCACAAGCTCTGCACGCCCTTCTCTATTTGCTCCAAAAGCATGTTGTTTAAACAAGGACCAGATGTCATCATCAGATAACCGTGCTAAATTATGAGCATTGGTTCCCATGATGGATGCAACAATGTCAAGTCTGGTAGTGACCAAAATTGATGCACCTTTCTTTCCATGTTGCAACAAAGACTTTAACTTATTCCATTTCTCTTGGTCTTCACTCCACACATCATCAAGAACAAGTAAATACCTTTTGTTTTGCAAAATTTCTTGAACCTTTTTTTGCCTTGACTCTAAAGACAAGAGGTCTGGCTTTTTTCCAATGGTGTTTTCTATGATGGACTCTAAAATTTTCATCAAACTGAAATCATCCGAAACACACACCCATATTTTCAAGTCAAAATGTGTTTTTACCCTTTCATCATTGTAGACCATTTGAGCGAGTGTTGTTTTTCCTTGTCCGCCAACACCAACAATGGAACAGACAGAGAGTTCTTCACTGTCACTAGCATTTAGAAGAAACTCTGCAATCTGCTCTTTATCTTTGTCTCTTCCATATAGTTTCGGTTCAGTGACGACAGAAGTAGTTTGGCGCCATTCATCATCTCCTCGTTGGTGCTCCTCTGTGAGTCCCACTTGTTGAAATCCAAAATCGATCCTTTCTTTAGCAATATCATCAATCTTTTTAGCAATCTCCTTCATCCTCTTTCCAATGTTGCGACGAGCCAAGATCTTCATAGGATGGAAACTAATGATGCACTTGTTGTCTCCATGTGCTTTTAAGGTTATTGAACATTCATCCAATATATCCTCAAGCACATAAGCAGCATCAGTCAGCTTCTGCACCCAGTCTTTCACACCATCCTTTGTTATTTGCTTCTCTTCAGCATCTTTTAGGTTAGCACGGATTGCAGAGAGATTACTAGATAGCCTTTGGGTCAATTCCCCAACACCCAAAAAGGATGCAAGCTTTTCTCGAGCAAAAGATCCAAGGTTTTCTATCACGATTCCAAGTAAAGCTTCAACCATTTTGTAGGTATGAGAACAAAAATGAAACTAAGGTTTGGTTTGGAGATAGACTTTGCTTTTGGAAGTTGAATATGCTTTATTATTTGTTTTCAAGGGCTATTTATTAAATCGGTGGTTGCAGTTCTCATGCAACTTGTCAAAAATATTTAGTGCATGACATTGAGGAAAAGTACGTGACAGTGGGGAAAACATGTTGTGAAGGTAGATGGCAATGAAGGGGAAAAACAACATCATGTCCGTTCATTATTCATAAAACATAGATCATAATTCAGCACCAGAATTGTTCATCAATTTCAAATGAAACAAATTAAGTTCTCAACACCATGGTAAAATAAATTAAAATTTCAAAACATTAACTCCAAGAATCATAATCAATCGACAAACCCCAACTCTAATGTTACATATCAGAGAACGTAATTCGACTACATAGATTTTTCATTAATAAAATATAATGGAAGGTATATGAAATGAAAAATCAAATTGGGTTTTGTTTTTTGTCGTCAACTTTTTGTTATAAGATAAAAATAATGTTTTTTTTTTGTTATATTATATTAAATTTTGGTACAAGGTGACAGAAATGTATTGATTTGTTTATTTGAATATATGCATTTAAATTTAATGGAATTGTAGCTTAAGTCTCATGTTTACATACTTTCTTTGTCTCGTATTGATAATGCGTGTCACTTTATGATATTTTGTAACTATTAAGAAAAGTTGTAAATTAGTTGAAGATCATAGTAGTTGTGTAAATTATAACTGAGTGATAAATGTGGAAATATCGATATTGTTAGGTTGAACACTTTCACTCATGTTTGAACATAATTCAAAGCTGTTTGTGTGAGTTCCAGAGTGTGTTTGTCACTTCGTCTATAGACAACAAAAATATAAGTATTTGCATAGATGCACAGTGAAAGAGTATGATTTTGAGATAGAATTGGAAACAAAAACAAAAAACAGTGACACGTATTTTGGAACACTTTTATTTTGCTAATATGATTTTTTAAATGAGTCATATAATATTTATTAGAACAAACATCTGATTGGTCTGAGTGATAATGAGCTCGAAAACATCAAGCAAGTAGGGGGTTTGAACCTTTTCTTGTGGTATAAACATGTCGTGAAGGTACATGGCAATGAAGGGGAAAAAATAAAATTGGAAAAAAAAAAGTTGTTTGCAATGAATTACTAAGCTAATATACGGGTTGAATAGCCAAACAGACCCTTAAATATTGCAAAGTTGAATTTGCCATTTAAACCTAAAAGGGTTGAATAGCCATAGGCATGCACAAACACAGGGCCTCTAATAAATACTTTGAACCTAAAGTTGGACCTCATACACTGGGCCCTCTTGTAAGACCTATACAACCACCATTTCGAAATTACAGGTTGTATAAATTTCAATGGGAAGTTGTTGAGAGGTTGCAGTGATAATAATTGAGCTTACTATTTAGTCGGTGGCAAAAACTTATCTATTAATGTACATTTTTTTAGGTGAAATATTATTACACATATATACTATTTAGTTAAATATAATAGATTATTTGGTTTGAAAGCTTATTTATTAAATCAGTTGCTGTCATTCCTGGTGGAAACATGTCAGATCGTTCGTCAGAGTCTATAACTCAGCTTACTTATTAAAAAGACCATTAATATATAGATGAGGTTAAGACTTACAGAAAAATCTATTAGGGCTAACTTGTCGGTCCATATATGTTTTTCTTAAAGATATGGTTCATATATGTGTAATTACATATACTCCATTAAATTGTAAATTTTCAGTTTCTACAAATATCCATTACCACAATTTATTTATTTATCTTTGCAACTTTTGTTTTGCCATTTAAGATTTCCAATGAGCTACAAATCTTTTGGTATTACTCTTTTATTCCGATTCCAACATGTAAGCATACTTTTTGGTATTATCCTCTTAATCTCTTATTGTCATTCTCATATAATTCCTAATTATAAAGTAGCTCATTAGTTACTATTTAGTTTAGTAAGAAGTTTGTTGCAAAGTTAATGAGAAGACATGCATATATTACTCTCTCTCATGGCTTTCCTTTAATTTGGAATTCAATTTTTTTAACCTAACAGGGTGTCATTGTAACTGTAAAATAAACCATCTTATGCATTGGATCTTCTTGGCTTAGCCCTTTTAATTGCTATTGGACATCATCAACTGAGAACATTTGGAGAAATTCGTAGAAACTAGAAAGAGTACGGAATGAGACATTATTATTAGATGGCACCATTATTTTCATCCATGAGCTATTTTTTTATGGGACCTGTCATTTTTTGGAGATCAAGGCTATTTGATTAGCGTTTGACTCACTATTTTATTCACGACTGAACATTTAATTTTTCAAGAGAAAAGGGGAAAAAAGTTCGAAACACCCCTTTGAAAAGATTTAGGGTTCGGGGGTTAGTTACATAAAGGGAAGGTGTTAGCACCCTTTACGTCCGTAGTACTCTACAGGAACCTCTTGATTTTATTGAATGTTTTGTGCTATCAACTTGCTTGTTTTTTGAAAAAAGATTAAAGTGGTAAGGAAAAAAGGGACCTACTTATCTACATTTTTTATTGATTTGGAAGGACGAGTGTCCTTTGCCTACGTACCCGTGAGGGATCAAAACCTCGTAGTTCGGGGTAAAAATTGACGTTTGGCTTGTTTTGTGTTTTTTATTAGTTTTGAAAAAAGGGTTTTAAAATGAAAAGCCAAGTGGCAAAATGGATTTGTTTGTGTTTTTTTATGTTAAAAGAAAATAAGTTAAGATATGATTAATGTAGATTGCAATGTTTGATTTATGGAAGAAACAAAAAAATAAAGCGATCACTTGATTTTGGGAATCAAGGTTTGTTTATGAAAATGTTTTTGTGATTTTTGTTATTTGCATGTTTTTGTTATTTTGGATAATAAAACTAAAATTAAACTATCGAAGCAAGAAAATAAAGCGTAGGTATTTTGCGGTGACGTTGGATCACCACAAAAAAACCTTTAACCTAAACTAGGGGCATAGAAGTAAAGCATACACACACGCACGCACACATGCATCTACAACTATTACATGAAAAGCCTACGATACATGCTACGGTCTGCGATAAAAATAAATTACATAAAGGCCTAATTAATTACATTCTAAATCATATGCAAAAAACGTAAATAAATAATTAATTACATTAAAACCTAAATACATTTTCTAAATGACTAAATAAGAAATAAATATACAATAAATAGTAAAAGCAGAATGATAAACCTACACGGATGGAAAATGCATGAGAATAACAAAAGAAATGCAATGCTAACGGAAAAAGGAAAAAACGCGGAAGAGGAATAAAATTACAGCAGAGGGGGGGGTGCAGCAGTAATTAGGGGGTGCAGGAATTAAAGGAATGAGTTGGGCTCAAGGGGGAAGTGGACCGAACCGGGTCGGTTTAAGTACTGGGTCGGGTCATGGGCTGCTATAAATAGGGTGTAACCCTAATTTTCTTTCATTTTTACAATTCTACTCTCTCTCTCTCTCTTCTCTCTCTGCATTGTTCATCAATTCTGGGTTGGGTTATGAAGATTCCGATGAATCTTCATCTTCTCCGGCGGAGGTAAGTCGGGTTCTGGCGACGGTTGGCCGGCCGGTGCGGCGGCACCACCGCGTCGGAACCCTAATTTGTTTTTTTATTTTTTTTATTCCGAATCCTTCCTATTCTACTTCTACTTCTCACTTCTGATCTTATTTCTTGTCTTGAATCCGCGAGAAAGTGAATAACAAAGCCTAGATCTAAAACAGTGATGAAAAAAAGAAGAAGTACCCTTATACCTTTGACGGATTGGTGGCGGCTTGAGGTTGCGACGGTTTATGCCGTGCCGGTTTGTTAAAGGATTGATGTGTGGCTGTCTGCGCCGCTGGTTGGTGTGTGGATTTGATTCGGATTCGTGTTGTGAGAGTGCCTCTGTGTTGCAGGTTTTTGTTGTGCAATTCCCTCCTCTTTTCTGTCTGTGCTTGCAGGTATTTATAGGGAGAGACTTTGGCCAAGGGTTTGTTGCAGAAAATCTGCATTGTGGATTGAGATGGGAAAGCTTGTTCCTGGATTTGTGTTGCAGATGAGGCTGTGGACTGCTGGATTTGGATGAGGCCAAGACAGCCTGTATGAGGCGTGTGAAAAGGATTGGAACAAACATTTGATTTTGGATTTGAACGAAAAATTTCTGCATTGGACTAATTGGATATGGACAAAATAAAGATTGAATTAAATAAAATGAAGACTAAATAATAATAAAAAAAGTGTTGAAAGTTTAATTAGGAAAAAGGAAAAGTAAAGACTTTTATATACAAATTAAAGTTAATTAAAACTTAAATAAAAGATGGAAATTAAAAATACGATAAAAAGCAAAAATACAGAGAGAAGAGGGCCCGACTCGGAATCAAACATGAGGTATTTTAAAATACTTCTCTGCCGAAATTTTCACTGAAATGCAGACATCGATCGGGGTTAGACGACGTATGACTGCAGGGTCCAACGACACGTGTCAGTGACATCTTAGGTCAAAATTTGGGGTATGACAGGACCATTATTATTTTCATATTGATTAGTTAATCATATGGTATCTTCTGCTGACAAACATTGATGATAGTGTCCAACTATTTTAGAAGAGTTAGGATGAAGTTTGACGCCAAATCTCATCATTTTATTTTGATTTGATCGAAAGGCTTATGCTGGTTCACTGAATTCTCATGTGCATTGTTTGTTTCGATCGCCTATGCGTTGCTCCATCATGTTCTATAAGATTTCATCTTCTTCCAAAACCTAATTACTATATCTCTATGCCTCAGTTTCATTGAAGGAACAGGTGTCAAGAAGAGAAGACAAAGATATATTAGGTTAAATATATCATTATTTTAATCTATTTTTCAGTTCATCTCATCAGTCATCACCACGGTTAGATACACAAAACCTTAGAGCAAGTGCACGCAGCGAAGAAGGTGATGGACGAAAACAACCTAGAGCCTAGAAAGAGCAAGGAAATGAAGACCGGAGAAGGAGAGGGTCAAGGTCACATGCAAACTTAAATGAATTAATGTGAGTTTTTTGATTAAAGAGGAATGATATTTGCACACATAAATGTGGTACCCTTTACAAAAATCAGCCTTGCATACGAACCAAATCAGCCTTGCATATGAACCAAAATGCAGAGAGAAAACGATAAAAAGAGAAAAAAGCACTACTAGAAACTCTCGATTTTCCTGCGGAATTTCCTGCGAGTTATCCTGAAATTTCCGCAGGAAACCTGTTTCCTGCGGATTTTGCCAAGGATTAAGGTTCCCAGGTAATACCTTCGTGGGTAATTGTTTCCTGAGGATTTTAGGAACCGCAGGAAACTCACCTGCGGAAATTTCCTAAGGAAATTAGACAATAATCCGCAGGAAATATTCGGTCAGTGTTTGAGGAGTTTTCCTTGCCCAAACATACTCGCAGGAATTTCCGCAGGAAACGATTTATAGAGATCAATATACCGCAGATAAATCCGCAGGAAATGGTTTGATATTAAAAAAAAATACAAATTAATGCATTCCAAAACGATATAAATATAAATTATAGAAGATACAATTTTTAAACATTTTAGCAATTTGAACAAAAGAACAATTGCACTTATCAAACAACATACTAAGATTAAAAGAAACACACATGTCTCTTTATAGTTG
>Ga0228711_1011630_pt1 | contig 11106 bp, 2 predicted proteins | sample MedpolnodulmetaG_2_FD_177996 | JGI IMG/M metagenome (GOLD analysis project Ga0228711, IMG submission 177996) | Root nodule microbial communities from Medicago polymorpha collected in Santa Monica, California, United States - brown nodules | ecosystem: Host-associated > Plants > Roots > Nodule...
ACGTTTTAGTTTTTTTTTTTTTGTGTTATAGTTTCAGTTTGGTTTAAAATCGTCATAATACTATTAACATAATTCATGAAGAGAATACTTTTTTATATAAGAATTAATAGAATACTTTTAAATTATGGTATTGTCCAGTCAAAAAATAATTATGGTATATATTACAATGCTATAAGATAATATATATGTCATCAATATTTTTTTTTTTTTAAGGAATGTCATCAATACTATACAACACTTCTCTTCAAAAATATTAAACCACACTTGTTTTGTGTAAAATATTTTTGTGAAATGTTATTATGACACATAAGATACGATATATACTGTTCATCGTATTTATATGATAAAAGGTATTTTTTTTGTCAAATATTTCTAAAAAAACAAAACAAAAATATAGAGAAGTATTTTTTTTAAGATAAACACAAGATTGTGTCACCGATCAATTTCAGTATTTCACTATTTCGTAGGTTATAAGCCACTTATATGATATATATCATTATATGTTCACGAAAAAACAATATTTTCCCCCTCAAAAAGAAAAACAATACTTTCATAAAATTAAATGATATAGTAAATGATACACCAAAAAAAATGATATAGTAAATGAAATAACTTTTGTCTTTGTCTTTGACTGAAAATAAATAAATGACTCATTCATATAAATAGTGTCGAACTCTATTCATTCTTTAACTGAAAATAAATGAATGACTCATTCATATAAATAGTCTTTAACTCTATTAATATTTTAAATAGTACATGTGTTTGTCAAAAGTTTCTTAATTAAATATTTAATTGAAATTTTTTTGACAAAGACAGACTGATATTTTTTTTTAGAAGATATAACTAATACACTTTTATGCTACTTGGCAAAATATGATTCAACAGAATATTTACTTATTAACTAAAACACTTTTTATGAACATTTGTGTAGATTAATTTCAGTGTCCCTTTTGCTTTAGCATCAATTTACTCCAGCTCATCAGGGGCCGGCCAAGGTAAAGCAACTCATATATCCTAGTCTTTTTTTTTTTTGTTAACTACTATTATTACATTTTTCTAATAATGCTTCAAAATTTTCAGGTTTATCTTTGGGAGTTCTCAATATTTCAATTGTCGTACCACAAGTGAGATTCCATTAACCTTTTATATATTTGTCCCTTCATTATTTTTTTTATGTTCGAAAGAGCAATAACAATCAAATTCACACGCACTAAATGTTCAAAAATGAAACACTACGGATCTGAACTTGTGCACCTACATAGTAAAGGTCTTTATGATCTTTTATCGTATAAGTTGTACTTATGAGATGGTCACGTCATTGCTTTATTTCATATTTATGAATATATGTACACACATTTTCAGATGATTGTATCAGCATTAAGTGGACAATGGGACTCTTTGTTTGGTGGTGGCAACTTGCCTGCGTTCGTGGTCGGTGCGGTGGCGGCAGTCATCAGTGCTACATTGGCAATTATCCTTCTGCCTACTCCAAAGCCAGACGAGATGGCCAAGGCTTCAATTGGAGGTGGTTTCCATTAATTAACATAGTTTAATTAATTTATATTTGTTTGCATGGATAATATTATTGAACATTTTGATTCAATTGTATTGTGTATTGGATATATTATGTCCCACCAAATCTCATTTTGTATCATGCACTAGCAAAAATTACATTTAAATTATAAAGGTTTGTGTGGTCGTACAAGGTCGTCCAATCTTAAAGTAATAATGAAAATGGTTTAAAATTAAGTTTTTTAGTTTATAATTTTAATCGTTTGAGATCAAACGACGACCGAGATCACCTGTTGTATATAACCGTGTAAACATATCTAGATATCCATTTGTTTAGGAGGCAGCTTTGTATGGTCACAAGATTAAATATAGTGTTTAGATTTACATACAAATAGATATTTTTATTAATAATAAAACAAAACAAATTGATTTAACATTTTGGGTGATAAGTGTATGTGTCTAACCACTATATATTAATCTTATGATCATATAAGACTATCACTTTTTCTATAATTTGGTTTCGCGTCCGTATGTGGATTTGCTATATTGTGTATTTTGACTGGGGTGTGTGGGTGTCTAGCTCTAAATTTGGACCTTCTTTATTTTAAGGAAGCTCTAAATTTGGATTTGGTTATCTGGTTTTATTTTGCACCATTTAGGTTTGTGCTATATTATCCATTTGGAATGTGCACTTCTTGTTTTTATTGGGTCAGACTCTACGTCCATCCATTCTTTTCTTTTTTTTTAGGGAATGTCCATCCATTCTTTTGTACTGTTTCTTTTTATTTAATCTACATGGGGTGTTGCAAATCCATCAACACCCCGTTTACTAAAAAAATATATATGAGGGTGATGGATAAAAGTATTGTATTCCCCAATTCCAATCTAGTTTTTTTTTTTTTTAATACTTTGATTATTAATGAAATTACACAACTTTTTACCTGTTAATAATAAAAATAAAAATAAACCACCTTCCCAAATTCAAATGTGAGTTGTTCAACAAAAATAAAAATAAACCACCTTCCCAAATTCAAATGTGAGTTGTTCAACAAATCTCAGAAGGTTTTACCATTCTTTTTCTATAAAAAATATAAGTTAAGTAATAAATATTTATTGTAAGATTTTGTTTTTGTTTTGTTTGTTTGACGGAGATTTTTTTCTGGTTTCTTTTTCAATAATACGAAGAACGTTAGTTTTGCCATGAAATGGCTCTACCTGATGTTGTATCTAAATGATAAGTGATTTATTTTATAATCGGTAAGTGATCGTTATTATTATTTTAACCGTTAGTAGAGGCTATATAAGTATTAGTCATTAAAGAAAGTAGGGTTGTATAATCATTCTACAAGTTTGAGAAGAGGAAGAAAGAGAAAGGGGGCAAGAGGAAGAAAGAAGGGTTAGAGAGAAGGATTGAAGAACCCATAGGAGCTCAATTGAAGCTTGTGCTAGTGTTGTTGCTCATTGAGGTAAGGGGGTTAGTTTTCAATTATAATCAATTAGTTGTAACTTCTTCCCTAATTCTATGCATAAGTGCTTATTTGTATAAAGTGATTATTATGATTTTAATTGATGAAATTCGTGCTTATGTTTTGATGCAATGTTTGGGTATGTGAATTTGATGTTAATTAAGTTGTTGATGGTGAATTTACATGCTCAAGTTATGTATATATGTATACTTGTGTTTTTGCTCAAAATTGGTGAAGTATAATGTTGTTGATGAATTCACTTCTGATTATTGTTGTTGTTGTTATGAGATGTTGTTGTTGATGATTGAAGCCTTGGGTAATCATAATCATAGAGCTTGTTGTGAAATTGTGTTGTTCTTGAGGAATTTTATAAAAATGGGTCAAATGGTGATTTTTATTAAAAGGATGTTTTGGTTCAAGTTTTATATGGTTTTAAGTCTCTTTTGGTGTTTATAAACGTTTGGACAAACCATGGGATCAAATTTGGGCTTAAGGAATTCAAAATTGGGATTTTGGGGTGAAAAATAGGTTTTTCACGACAGCAGTCTGTCATTACTCGCCATGGTGAGTGATCTACTCGCGAGGCGAGCTGCATAGTGACAGCATCCCCTGTTTCACGATCTTGCATCTTTTTTGCTTGTTTCTGTTTTGAATTGGCCTTATGTGTAAAGATGAAAGTTTTAGATAATTGAATTACCTTTCCAACGGATTTAGTTTGACATCAAAATGATTTTTAGATTTTGAGTTATGATGAAAACACTCCAAGTAGGTCTTGGAGAAATCTCAAGTAAACTTAGCATGACTATTTCCAAGTTAACCCAAAACTTATGGTTGGTTTCCAAACTTCAAAACTTGAGTGTTAAGGGGTTCAATTAAGGTGTTTAAGATTATTTAACCTATGTTGTGATGGATCTAACTTGGTTTTGTTTTGAAAATAATTCGGTTTTGCAATATAGAAGAAATGATACGAACTTGTCGTAACTTTATGATTTTGATGATTTTATCGTAGTCAGCCGGTGAAATGCACAAGTATATTCAACTACACTCATATGTGATCTAAGTGTATACATAGTCTAGGCCTAGAGTTTATTTACTTGGTTTTGGTTCAATTGTCTCAATTATTTTAAAGTTGCAAGATGAGAGACGAACTTTGTCGAAAATGATTCCTTAAAGTCGATTACCTTATAAATCTTTAGTGAATGACCTTATATGATTAAATGAAGATATTTGGATGATTGTTAGGGTTGAATATGAGGTTTATCATAGTGTGGTGTATTTTCTCCCTTACTTGGAATGTGAGAAATCGTATGTTGTTATTGAATTATGTGGAAAGGTTGATATGGTTGGTGAATACATATATGTTGATTGATTATGATATTGTTGGAGAATACATATATGTTAATTGATTGTGATATTGTCGGTGAATGCATATATGCTAAGTGATGGTGATTTTGTTGGTGATTGCATATATGCTAAGTGAATGATGACAATGTGGTGATGACTCTTAATTGAATTATGACTTGATTGATTGTGTGGACGTAAATACTTGATAATGCAATTGTTGTTGAGGTGATCAATATAAATGGAGGGTATCCTTTATATTATTGTTGAATATTATGAGGTGATTTTGCATTGTCGAGTCTTTGCTTGTATGTCCATGCATCATAGTCATGTTGAGTCTTGATGTTGTAAAGGAGGGTTACTCTTTTACTTCGGTGATAATGTAAGACGGGTGTGAAATCTTACATAAGATGTTTTTGTTGCATCGAAGGTGATGACCTTGAGGTGATTTGGTACCGCATGCATCTAGAAGAGTCTAGAACATTGCATGCATTTGAATAACTGATGAGTCGTGTCATAATTGAATATGTGACTTGGTGAATTTGTGCATTGGTGAAATTTGGTGAATGTTGGAAATATGTGGATTAGTGGATATGTACATTTGTGAATTTTATTGATGATTGTGGATATCTGGATTAGACTCTAATTGCATGTCTTACTAGCTTGTGCTTATACACTAGGTGGATCTAGTTGATGATAACTATTTCGGTAATAGTAATAAGGTGAAATTTGTACATATGTGGATATATATATATATATATATATATATATATATATATATTCTGCACTGTTTATGTTGATTATGATTGATGTGAAGCTTATCCCCAGTGGTTTTGACCGCCTACCTGTTTGTATGAATGGGTAGACGGAGTGCAGGAGTAGTTTTGCTTGGTGAGTACTTGGATAGCGGGATCTATCTCCGTTATCGTTTCTTGGAGTCTTAGATTAGGCTCTGATTAGGATGTCGGTCTCTATGTTTTGTTGGATTTATTTGTTATGGAGATTTTGCCCATATGTCGGGACTTGGAGATTTTTATGATGATGTATATTGATCTTATGACATGTATATTTTGGAGATGTATAACTTTTATCCGCTGCGACTATTGAGGAATTTTATATATGCATGTTATTTGAATTTGATGTGAAGATGTAGCGTCTTTTTCTTGAATATATACTTTATTCGCGTGTATTATCGCTTTAATAGAAATAGGACGTTACAGTCATCACCACTAACTTTGAAATAGTCTCCAACCATAGGTTATTCCAATCCTTTGAAGAAACTGGTTCAATGGCCAACATAACACTAGTAAGTTCAGCCTGCAAAGCATTGCCTTGGCCACCATTATGAGTAAAACTTCCCAAATGATAAGCTGCAGAATTTCTGAATAAGCCTCCACAAGGAGCAAAACCATTAGACCCCAAAGCAGATTCATCTGAGTTACGTTTAATTAAATTAAGGGTAGATTACACTCACCTTCCTTAAAGTTTTCTTAAATAGCACGAACACCCCCTCTAGTTTTTAACCAAACACAAACCTCCCTTAATTTTTATTGAAATCTACAACCACCACCCCTATCATGTAACACCGTTAGTTCTCTGTTAAATAAAGCTTTTTTGTCGAACAAACTAAATTGATTAATAGAAGGATTAAAGGAAATAAAAAAATGGAAAAGCAATAACAATGAACAATCTTCTATCTGGTGAAAAATGGATTAATAGAAAGGCATGAAATAAAACCTTAGATTTTAAGGCGTGAAGTTTGATGCTAAACATGATAAATATTCAATTTTAGGATGAAGGAAGTGATTGTAATTCACATCAACATAATAAAGTTGGATGAATTGCTTAATGTTGCTTTTTGAGAATTAGAGACGGAAGTGGTTAGATAGAAATTGAAATTCTAGGTTGAAAATTTGGATAAACCAAATTTAAGAGGATGAAAAATAATTAAGTGCAGAGTCAAAGAAATAGAAACAAATCGATTGAACATCTGAACATATTGTTGAAATCAATGCTGCAGGATGTAAAATCAAGAGAAATTTGTTAATTTAGAAGAAGAAGAAGAAGAAGATCATGATCATGATCATGTGAATTGATGTGAATTGAATGAAGGTGTGAAATCAAAGTGAATTGATGTCAATTGAAACGTTTGAACACTTGTTTAATCAAGGATATATACAAAAAAATTGGGTTAAGTAGAAAGATTTTATGTACGTAGCATGGGTGATTGAGCGAAACGTTTTTAATCTCTAACATGTAGTGTTTTAATTAGCAGCGAGTTAACCACCCCAGTAGCGGTAGCCAAATTATGGTAGCTAATCTCTAAAATTCTTATCATGTAACTAACAGAAAACTGACGATGTTAAATGAAAAGGGAGGTTAATGCTTATTTTAAAATTAGAGGGGGTATTAGTGCTATTTAAGAAGACCTCAAGGGAGGTGAGTGTAATTTGCCCTTAAATTAAAGGGAGGAGGGTACCAAAGAATAAGATTAGCATTGAATCTCACTTGATTTCATACATGCCAAATATCATTGAAAGAATTAACAATTGTTGCCAAACCCACTTAGGTTGGCCTGGTGGTCTTGACTTGAGACCTGGGAGTGTGCTCCTCCTCGAGGTCTCAGGTTCGATTCTCTCTAGTGTCAATTTAGGTGGGCTAATTTATCTTCTTTAAAAAAAAAACAATTATTATTAAAATAACAACGATAAACCAAAGACATAGTGCAACCTCTTATTTTGAGATTTACATTAGTCGGGAGTCTCCTATCCATAATTGCATATGGTCCGTTTGTTTTAGATTTTTTAGAAAAAAAACTATTTTTTAAGTTAAAAAAAATCACTTTTGTCATTTGTTTAGGATTTTTGAAAAAAATCATTTTATCAAAAAAAATCTATTTTAACTTTAAAATGAAAAGTTATTAGGGATGCGTTTGTTTTAGCTTTCAAGAAAATAGGTTTTGTGTAAGAAAAATTTAGATATTTCTTTTAGAGATTTTGAAAAAAATCTGAAGCTATTTGTGTTTGTTTACTATCCAAAAAAAATCACTTTTTAAAATAAAAATATATTTGAATAAAAAAATAATTTTTAACTAGTTCATGTCTTACCTCCTTATGTTTGAAAAAAATTAGACTTTAAGAAAAGCTAATCCTAATAGCTTTTCATTTTATGGTGAAAATAGATTCTTTTTGATAAAATGATTTTTCTAAAAATCCTAAACAAACCCTTAAAGTTGAAAAAAGTAATTTTTTTAAGCAAAAAATAATAATTTTTTTGAAAAAAATCCAAAACAAACGGGACCTTAGTCTCAAAAGGAAAAGTTATTCCAAGTAGTTTTTCCAAAATCCATTTTTTTTTCTAAATACAAGGAACTCAAATGTAAAAGCTTCAAATCATAAAAAAAAAATGATTTTTATGTTAGTAAACAAACATAAATAGATTTAGACATTTTTTTATAATCTCTATAAGAAAATCTCTTAGTTCTTTTAACTCCAAATCTAATATTTTTAAAGCCGAAACAAACGCATCCAAATACTTAAAAATGATCAAAAAAATATATTCTAAAACAATTGATTTTTTTCTAAAAAAATCCAAAACAAACGGGGCCTAGTATTAACTTTTTTCAAGATCAATTTTTTTTTCAAACATAAGAAGGTAAGACATGAACTAGTTAAAAATATATTATTTTTTTGAAAGAAAAAGAGATTTTTTTTTGGAAAGTAAACAAATAATATAGCTTCAGATTTTTATCAAAATCTCGAAAAAAAACCTCTAGATTTTTCTAAAACAAAATCTTTTTTTTTAAAGTTAAAACAAACGCACCCTATACCTTCATATCAATAAAAAATTTGATAAAGGAATAACATTCTTCCAAATGATTTTTTTTCATGGTTACATTTTGAGTTGATAGGGCATGGTGAATGTAAACATCTTTGAGGAAAAGTTGACCATTATCAGTCTTAGACCAAAGTAATTCATCATCTTTTGGTTATGTGGTAAATGGTAATAACAATCTAGGCGAGAATAATATGCCCAAGGAGAATTCGCACTTTTCAAACTTGTATCTAAAATGTAAAACATTTCAAGAAAGGGGGAGAATGAATAACTAATTTCACCATTGAAGATCATTTGAAGCTTGGATTCAAGCCTAGTATGCCTTTATTTGAGGGGATTAAAATTGCAGTTTGGCCAAAATAAGAGAATAAAAGTTGCATTTAAGCATAATTTTTTGTGGCATATTATTGTTATTTAATTTTGTATAGTAATTGTTATTTATTTTTCTAGTAATTTTTGTTTTTGAGGATTAGTTTCAAAAGTAAGTTATCACTTATCACACTCTTTTTTTTTAAGTAGTCTAGTAACTAGACTCACGTGCTAAAACTTTGTTTGGTAAAAATATTGAATAGTTGATAAGTTAATTTAAACGGATGAACTTATAGTAGATAAATTAGGTGAATGAATTTGTAATGTTTAGTAAAATTAGCAGTTGAACTAGCTCGTAAGTATGAAATGAGTAAAAAAGATATATTTATTTAATTTTTTTTTCAATTGAGGCTACAAAGTGTAAAATTGAAATAAAATGTCATAAACTTTAAGTTATAAGCTATTGGAATCAACTTATCAAAAATTGCTATAAGCTAGTAAAAATATGTTTTAAAATCATGAGAAAATGACAGTTATCAAACAAGTGTTTTTTTAGTCAAATAAGCTTATAAAACATAAATTATAAGTTCAAATAGTAACTTGACAAACACACATGTGAAAAAGTGGAGAATCTAGAGTGCCAACTACATTTATCGGACACCGACGTTTAAAACCTATTTAAAAATATTGTAATAAAAAATGAAGAAGAAAAAACTCAACCTAAAACCCGACTATGTTTGATAATAAATGGCGGATAACTATTAAGCCAGCTTATAACGGATAAACTTATAACAGATAGTTAAATGAATTTGTTGTGTTTGATAAAATTATCAGTTGAACTAACTTATAGGAATGAAATGACATAAAAAGATATATTTAATTTTCTTTTTCAATTAAGGCTATGAGGATAAAATATGATAAGCTATAAGTTTGAAGTTATAAGTTAGTTAAATTAGTTTATCAGAAAACATTATAAGTTCGAAAAAATAAATTATAAGCTCACGAAAAAGTAACGATTATCAAACGAGTTTTTTTTAATCAAATGAAGTTATAAAACATAAAGATATAAGCTTAAATATATAACTTAACAAATACAAGTTTGAAAAAGTAGAGAGAATTCATAACTCAAACTCCAATTTTTACCTATCAAGCTATGTAAGCTACCAATTAGGTGGCATTTAGGGTGCACAAATGTTAAATTTGTACACCATGCACAAGTTAAGGGAAATTATTCTTAACCAAGGTAATCAAAACCGGATCGGATAAAGAACCGGCTTACTCATGGGTTTGGGGTTTAACGGCTGGACCGGAGTTTGACTGAGGTTCAACCGGTAGTAGTTAAATACACGTTTTTAATTTTTATAATAAGAAAATAGGGGTTTATTATAATAGACCCACTTATTTTTATGAAGATCTATTTTAGCAACCAACACCTTTTCACTTTGACCAAAAGATCATGTTTTTGTTTTTTGAAAAAGACAACTAAGGGACAATAATGTAATTTTAAATGATGATTTTTATTTTTAAATTTTTCTACTTTTTGAGTTTCTTGTTGGGGTCCGTTGTCATCTTCTCTCTCAATTCATGTTTTTGGGTTGTTGTGTTTTGGTTCATCTTCATAATTCTTCAATAGCAGAAAACCAAATTAATTTAGTTGGAGTGGGGAAAAAAATTGAACAGAATAACCAAATCAGAACAATAATTGAAGTTTTTTTTTTTAATGAAAAAATATAATATAAAATATGAAAAGAGGGAGCAAGTCCCAAATAGTACAAAGATAAGAAACATAATACAAAACACAATAGGGCTAAACAAGGCCCAAACTCGGTGTACCAGAGGTACTCCAAAAAAAAAAACCAAACTACAACCATCCTGGAACAAAGAAAACTAAACAAAAGCAAAATACCTCCTCAACAAGCTAGACAGGAGCGGCTGGATCACCACAACACCCTACCTGAGCGCCTGAACCCACCACCCAAACACCCTACCGATACCAACATAGGACAGGTTGCGCCTCCCACTCATATAAGGAGCAGAGGCTGGTAGAACTCTTACCCAGGAACCACTGCCAGGAAGAGAGCTTCACCCTATCAATAAGTAACTCGATCGTCGGAGTCCCGTCCGCAAAAATAATACCATTACGAGAGTTCCAAACAGCTCACACAACAGCAAGCCAAACCAAACGTAAACCTAGAGCAAATTTCTTACGAGATCCTAACCCCTGAAAATTGAGAAAACTACCTAGAATACTCGAGTGAGGCACTAAATCCCACCCACCTAGAAATACCATACCAAACTAGCAAAATAGCCTCACAAGAACAGAACAAATGGTTTGTCGATTCCTCCGCTACCCCACAAAACACACAGAGAGTATCACCCTGGTCACGGATGACCCTCCTCCTAAAGAGATTATGGCGGGTAGGCACCCTATCCTACAAGAGCTGCCACACAAAGGCTGCAACCTTTGGAGGAGCTCTATGAAGGTGAGAAAAACCACAAGAAGGGGGGGTTGAATTATGTTTTTGGAAACTTCTTCTTTTACGTTCTAGATAACTGTCCTCAGGTTCAGAGTCTGAAGTAGTTCAGAGTCTGAGTGAGTTCAGAGTCTATGTGCAGCGGATAAAGTAAAGAACAGAAGAAGAAA
>Ga0228711_1011631_pt1 | contig 11106 bp, 5 predicted proteins | sample MedpolnodulmetaG_2_FD_177996 | JGI IMG/M metagenome (GOLD analysis project Ga0228711, IMG submission 177996) | Root nodule microbial communities from Medicago polymorpha collected in Santa Monica, California, United States - brown nodules | ecosystem: Host-associated > Plants > Roots > Nodule...
TGCAAAATTTATAAAATCAACTTTATCAAGGAAGGAAAAAGTAATATCCGTTCTCTCCACGTTAGTGCAATATTTGACGGTACAATTCCATATGGTAGAAGGGAGTAGGTTTGGATAGTCGACATACATTACAATACACGGTGACTTCCAATTTTTAACATATATGATAATTGATATATTACCCTAAATAGAAGAAACGGTGATTCTTTGTGAATAAAGATAATTCTATAGAGTATCTCAAAAGTTTATTTGATGCCACAACCAATGATATTTGATTATAACAATAACAACAAAGTCAAATATTCACATTTCAATGAGTAAAACTTTACAAACTTATCTGTATCAATCAATGATGTATTATTATATAAAATAAATTCATACTCATCTTTTTTTATTTCATTTGATAGTTTAAAGAGAGAAAAATAGACAAATGGACGTAAATAAATTTTATCATTATATATAAAAAAAGAATCAAGTTAATTCGCACGCACTGAGAGACGCACAAGCGCGGATATGTGCGACTGTGTGATTAGAACTATGGCATATTCAAGCAAAAAGGATTTGAACACTCTACTGCAAAGAAAAAAATATAATTAATGATAATAATTGAAAAGTGGGGTAAGAATTACCAATCCAGTGGAACTTGGAATCGACAGGCTAAACTTGTGGTCAAAATTATAATCCTTGTACAAGAGATCTGCAAGCAAACCATAAAACTGACAACTTAGTACCATAAATATAGTTTAGAAAATTCAAATGTGACGTAACGGGAAATATAAAGAAGCCAATGCCCAAAAATCTAGATGTTTAACCACGGGTGACTTCTAATGATTAAAAAGGTTTCTCAAAAGGAGAAAAACTTTTCATACTCATTCTCTCAGAACCCTGGCGATTAATACATTGGTGAGGTGATTTATTGAGAGATTCTGCAATCTTGTAGGTTGATAAATTCTACTTAACTTAATCAAAATATTTTGGTTAAGTGACATGTCTTACATATATGATGTATACTTGAGTGAGGGGTGAATAAGTAATAAATTGTAACAAGGGATCTATTTAGGCTCTCTTTGGTGAAACAACTAATGTTGCAGCTTATAGCATAAGTGCTTATGAATAAGCTATTTCTAAGACACGAGATAAGCTCGAATCAGGACCTTAAACCTAAGGTTTGAATAAAAATACTGAATTATTGTAATACCTCTTGCTCTTTTGCCAATCTCAGAAAACGGTGCTGGACCGTTAGCCATAATGAATAAGAATGAAATGTACTAAACCCTGCAAATGCAAAACCACGGTCAGTTGTCAATTTTCGGATCCAAACCTCCGTATGTTTTGAATCGCGATGCGGAGCTGCGACGCAAATCGAGCTGTAATCGCATAAAGAAAAATAAAAATATAAAAGAAAAAGGAAATCGTGGACGGAGTTTCTCACTGTTAGTGGCGGCGACGACCAAGTCCTGGCTACTCGTTTCTGATACAAGAGCAAAGTGAGCAGCTACTGCATTTTTTTATGGAGCTGCTGCGTCTGCTTTTGCATTTTTTTCACCGAGACTTTTTATTCATTTAGGGTTTTATTTGTTTTACATTTACACAAAGAGGATTTTAACTTTTTCTCAAGGCTATATTATTTTTATAAATATGGTTTTAACTTTGGTAAGGACAATTCATGATATATGCAAAAAGTTGTTAATTAGTTTAATGGACAAAAATTCCGTAAACAAACAGAGGGTTTGGAGTTCAAACTCTCTTTCTTGTCTATATTATATACTCTTTATGTCCCGGATTAACTGAGTCATTTGCCCATTTCACACATATTAAGAAAAATGTATAAATGAAAGAGAAAAAAATAGTTTTAAGTGCTCTTGTTAAGTATTGATGCATTCTTCCATATCATAAATGCGAACTGAAATATAATGAAACGAGAGTGATGAAAGTAATATTAATTAGAGTTATAAAGGAAAAAATAATTAATATTGTATTGAAAAGTGAAATGACTTACTTATTTTGGGATACTATTTTTTTTGCAAATGGTTTAGTTATTATAGAACGGAGGGAGTAATATTTTTTATCAACTCAATTAAGCTAATTAGAACAATAAAATTTTAACTTTTACTAATTGTTATATATAAAAAGTATAAATCTTCAAACAAAAATATATACAAAAAGTATAATGATTAATGTTTTAAAATAAAATTTGTTTCTTCATGCACCATCACTTGGTCGTTTCTATTGTTGAATTCTTTTATGGTTTGTAGATGAAGTGATATGCGTCGCCTAAAACTTGTATACAAAATTGTAAAGTTTCATATTTAAACCTAAATAAAGATGTCTCTAGTATAACAATATTAAACTATCTATTGAGTTACTCATTGAAGACTTACTCATTAGTCATTATCTATTGACATAACCGTATCTGAGGCAGAGCGAAGACGACGACCGCCCTAGACCCTAAAAAATAAGTACGGAATTTGAGCCCCAAAATATTCTTTTTAGGGGTTTATTAGGCCCAAAAAAATTGCTTAGTTTTTAAAAGAAGATGTGCTTGTTAGTAATGAACTTAGTTTCCATTTATTGTTTTGTATGAGCACTTGAATATTAAATAAAAAGTTCAAAGTTTTCTGTATCAATTTTGATGTTTATATATATTTGTTAGTAACTAAGACCCAAATTGTAAGTTCACCCTATGCCACTAAAATCTCAGAAAAAGTCATGTATATTGAGTTTCATATTTAAACCTAAATAAATGTGTCTTTAGTGTAACAATATTAACCACAACGGCCCATAAAACATAGCCACCATGACTTTGAATTCAACCTCATATTTCCTGATGAAAATCTCACAACTAAGCAAATCCAACAATTAACACAATGTATTTTGATGATACACAATGTATTTTAATTAAGACCATGTATTATAACTTAGGAGGCATTAGGCTATAGCACAAGCAGAACCAAATTGAAATTGTTTAAACTGGTGCTGGTCAATAAGATCAAAAACTAATTGTTTCCTGGTCAACGGTGTTACTTGCTTTACAGTCAAGTATGGCGTGAGTTATGTCCAAACCCTCCTTCTTCATTCATGCAATATGCCTACTTACGAAAAGTTGACCAAACCACTTTATATCAAAATCACGCAAACGAAACGAGATTCAACATACTGTTCCAGCCAGCATTTAGGCTGAACTCCACCATCTCAATGTTGCTTTCTCACGCCAGTGTTCAATTAACTAATAATTAATTTGTGAAGTTACTCCATATCAGGCACATATTAGGGACATACATTGAAAGATCCACACCGATCCTTAGTCTAGTTAATCAAATCATCACAATATTTCTCAACATTTAATAAACTTTAGTTAGTAATTAAATTAACCGTTAATTGATTTCCAGCATATTACACAAACAGTCTTAATTTCTTTTAATGTTTAACTATATATTTTAATGTTTAAATGACATGTTAAATAAGCAAGTGGTAGAGTTCAAGAGCATGTTCAAATAATAAGCATACTTTTAGATTTAGCGACGCAACTTATTGTCATTGTGTCTTCCACCTATGTGTATTACAAATATTATAAAAGAATTATTCTACTACACAAAAAGTCACACATATTTTGAGAAACCAAATGAGTTGTGTATAAATACACATTCTTCTCCACATGTTATTACGCTAACAATGTGAATCTTACACAAAGATCTAAAAGTGAACAAAAGGGAAAAAATGGTGCTAAGGTGGGAAAACAATATAATCCATCCATTTTAAAATGAGTGTCGTTTTAGCAAAAAAAATTGTTTTAAAATAAATGTCACTTTCAATTTCCAATGCAATAATAACCTTTTCTTTTCAATTGTACCTTTCAATTAATACTATATACATTACTTTCAAAATATTATATTTTCTTTAATGAAAAACAAAACAATGGTTGATTAGGATAATTTGGTATGAAATAATAACCTTTTCTTTTCAACTGTACCATTCAATTAATACTATATTCATTACTTCCAAAATATAATGTTTTCTTTAATGAAAAACAAACCAATGATTGATTATGATAATTTGGTAAAATAACATCTATATTTCTTTTAAGGGAAATGTTAAAGAGTGCCCTTGGATCAGTGGTTAAGAGAACAATAATAGAAGCATTGTGTTGGAAAGTGGTGAAAAGCGATAAATTCAACTTTTTAAAAGTTTGAAAATTGTAGTTTCCAATCTAGAAGCACTACTTTTGGTTTCTTTAACTAGTGCCCTTAAGGCAGTTGTTAGCAAGACCATTTTTTTAATTAATTTATTTCATAATATACGTGTAAAATCCTTATTTTAAAAGGGATGAAATATTATCTATCACACTCTTCTTACAATAGAAGAAGTCAAAAGTGAAAGGGAAATCCCAAGAGGACGAAAAGAAAACCAATGCGTTACCTCTAAGAAACTCAACAATTTTTATTTTATTAATTAGTTTTATCACCACTCACATTTCCCAGCACTCCGTAATTCACATTCCTTTTCGTTCTTCTTCTTCTTTTGCCATTTCTGAATTTCACCATTCAACAACAACACAATATAGTGGCAATGAAATCTCCAAAACCAAACCGAAAACGTTTCATGCTCTTATGTTTCATATCCATCTTCTTCCTCTGCATATTAGCTTCCATAAACCAAGTTCGATTCGAGAATCTTCTAAAATTTGGTCGATGCACACTCTCAGACAACACAACAAACACTTCCACCTCAATTTCAACAAACGAACAACAACAACAACAAGAACAAGAGATTCGAATCCTCATCGGAGTTCTCACACTCCCCGACCAATACCTAAGACGACACTTCCTCCGTCTAGTATACGGTACACAAAACCCCGAAGGTGCCAAAGTCGACGTGAAGTTCGTGTTCTGTAACCTGACAAAAGAAGATCAAAAAACCATAATCTCGTTGGAAATCATGCGTTACAACGACATCATAATTCTCAACTGCACAGAAAACATGAACAAAGGAAAAACATCAACGTTCTTCACAAGCTTACCAGAGATTTTCAATGAAACAATAAATGGACCAGATTACCCTCCATACCACTACGTTATGAAAGCAGATGATGATACCTACGTGAGGTTAAACAGTTTGGTAAAATCGTTAAAACCGTTACCGAAGGAGGATTTATACTATGGTTTTGTGATACCGTGTGGAAGCATGGACCCTTTTAAACATTACATGTCAGGGATGGGGTTTTTGGTAAGTTGGGATATTGTTGAGTGGATTCATGGTTCTGATATACCAAAGAAACACGTGGAGGGTCCAGAAGATAAGGTGTTTGGTGATTGGATGAGATGGGGTCGTAGAGGATTAAATAGGTTTAATGCAAAATGGTCTATGTATAATTATCCTGATCCTGTTTCTGTTTGTAGTCATGAGCTAGTGAATGATACTATTGCGGTTCATTTGTTGAAGAATCAAGAGAAGTGGATTAAGACACTTAATTTTTTTAACCATACTGGTCCTTTGAAGGAATCCAAGATGTATCATATCGCTTAGCTTAATCATTATCCTTTTTGGTGTCATTATTTTTAATTTTTGATATATGATGAAATAATATGATATCAAATTTCATTTTGGGGTGTTGTTATATTTTGTTGAGGGAGGAGAAAAGAGAGAGTTGAAAATTAATTTGATTTGTATTTATGTAGAGAAACATGAGATTTAATTCAAATAAGAAAACAGAGTCTGTGACAATGGTACAATAGACAAAGCATTGAAGCAAGTATTCAACACTGTTTCAGAATTCAGAAATCCTCTTCTTCTTGTTGTTATGCTATACACTGCCATTTTTCTGCAAACATGTATGAACTTGGAGGAACTCTTGTTCTAATTTTAGCGAGAACTCTTGTATCATGTATGAATATATATAATTCATTTATTTTATTTAATATTTTTGTATAATTTCAATTTTAGTCCTATTTTTTTCTATTTATATTTTTGTTGCACCCTTTCAACATTACTCATATGCAGGGGAACCAAATTACACATATATATATATTTTTTGTACTAACTGTCCCCGTTCCACACAATCCTTCGAACCAATGGAAGTTTGATAATGCAGAATTGTGAAGCACTCTAAATACGTTCAACCAACTCAAAATCTTGCATCAGATCTCCATGTTTAAGTCGCACTCCAAAAAAATATTGAAGCACTTTCTCTTAGACCACACCCATAAGAGCATTCTGTTTATGCATCATTTTGTACTTCTCTCTGAATAAATTAACCTTAGTCAGAATCATATTTTGAAATAACCGCCACGCCAACACTGCCACCTTCAATCGGCATTTCAATATCAATTTCACATGACATATCCACCTCATTACATTAAGAAGAATGCAACATCTACATATATTGTGCATATCAAAAACTTAAATATCTCAGTTCCAATTCTGATATGAATAGCAGTCTCCATCACTGCCACTGGTTTCCATTTCTTAGTGCATTGCCAAGAATTTTCAGCATACTCGGCATGACTGCATTATCAGCTTTCTGTGAGTTTTTTCTTTCTCAAACTTGAATTGGTTTATTCATTCATACACCAAACCTAGATCTTAATTAACCCTTGTTGGAACTTGGAAGTAGTCGTAGGTGAATATTTGGACATGCATAATTTACTTTTTTCTTCAAATCTTGATATAGATTCTCTACCAAAACTAATGAGCTCACAAATATGACAAATTTACTAGTTCATTGCCTCAGGAGATATGTGTGGCATATTGTCCAAGTCTAACACAGCTCCCTCTAAATATTCCAAAAGTGCAACAAACAGTATGAACTATGAAGCACATAAAAGATGATGCACACAGAAGACAGAAGAAAAAAAAGCGGGGTGATTTGCAATGGAAAGATGTTGCATCGATGGATCTCTTCGGTTTAAAAATTTGTATCTCTGCGTTTATTTTCTGAATGCATATCACTCGACTACTTGATTCAGCCGTGCGATTTATCACTGAACTGACATATGGCCTTGGATTTCACTGTGTATCTCAGTTAAATTAAATGCTTTATTTGTTGCATTTTGTGTTAAGAGTAGAAATGTTTTTGAAAACTAAATAGTTTATTGTACAGGTTGTGATATAGCTGTGTATGAAACATTTCCAAATTTCACAATACTGAAGAAAGTTTCCAGGTTTAAGTTTGTGTGTTTAGTCTTAAATATAAGATTTTTCTGTTTTAAGCCCATAAAAGTTTTTTCTCCCTTTTTTCCCTTGACGTTTTCTGTTTTCAAAATGACTCCTTTTGGTGGTGGGTATACTTGTAAGTTGTAACAAATGGGTATCTGGCTACATATTGTGATATTTAAATTTTAAGGGGAAAATTAGAGGCCTTACCCACCATAAAATGCCACCATTAACTCCTTTAATCGTGAAGAAAACTTAGGATCAATAATGCCGTCAGTGAGTATAGAAAGAGACTCCAAACTCACCACGCTGGTCTCCTTTCCCCCTCAACCTCTTACCGCGGAGCTGGGCAATTGCGAAGAAATTGGGGTGAGTTGAAGTCCACTTTATATTATTAATTTTATGTGGCAACAATGAAATGCAATTTTCTAAACTATGTCAATGTCAGATAAATGGAAATTTATAGGATGATCCACTACCTTCGCCTTCACCAGAACCACCTCCGGAGTGAGCATGTCAGTTTGTCCCTTAACGCCTAACAAAACCAACACAAGGCTAACCAAAAATCAGCTTTATAATTAAACCAAGGATACTGTCAAACCATAACAGCAACCAATAACACAATTTTTATAGCAGACTGGACACCATTACTGCAATAAGATCCGTAAGTTAGAAAGGTGAATAACATGCAACCATATAGACCTTTGATGCTTCAATCAGAATCCTGCACCACTTTTCAGCACATTTTCATGTTATAATCACAACATTACCCTGCCCACTTTGATTTACTCCAAGGTACAAAGCACAAGTCTTTCTCAATTCACAAATAAGTAGGACAGTATATTAGTGAATTGAGAAAGACGGTGATCACTAGCTACCATTCTACCAAATCCCACAACAAAACTAAACAATATCATGCTTATTTCCGGAATGACCAGCAACTTTTATACTGCAAAAATTCATCCCTGCGCTGAATGCACCTTCTTCCTTCACATGAACATACATGACCTTGTTTCAATCATCATACAAATCCACGAAGTGAACCACATGTAGCATTCTTTAAGATTCATAAATAATCACCATTAACATAACAATAGACAAAGACTTGATAGTAAAAACATCATCAAACAGAGACATACACTCAAGGGAATGTCAACTACATATTTTATAACTTTCAATGGAAATTCAATAACTAAGATAAATCGATCCAAACGGTAACAACAACTAAGACAAATCGGTCCTTCAAAAAAACAACTAAGATAAATCAAAGGCCTGTTGAAATAGTTCATGACAGAATGAATAAAAGCTTTCTTTCAAGCTCACTTTATTCAAAATCATTTCTTACAAGCTAGAAAATTGAAAACAACGCAAATCTAACTCTCTTTAAAACTCACAACTATATCCCTTGACAAGCATTGCCTTCTTAGCTTCATCATTTCAAAACTGAGCCAAAGAAACAACTTCCAAGCATAACATATTAGGATTTAGTGTTGCTTCAACTTTTTGTTGCCCGCCTGCCAAAGTAAAAACAAGACCTAATTTATGTAAAGGTTCTGAATTTCAAATTCTTAAGAAAATGCAATCTAATATAAAAACTAGAAATATCATCATCATGTTATACTTGGTTATTCTAATGAATACGCACAGCATTTATAGCATTGTAGCAGTGCAAGCATAACATTAACTAAACTAAGACTTTTTTAAGAGGCAAAAAGATAATTAATTAATTACTACCCAAGCATAAGAAATGTTAAGGATAGAAAACAAAAATACACCGGTTTGGAATACCCAAATAAAGCGCCACATCAAATGAAGCTTAAACATGCAGGCATGGTGTGCCCACCCCTGCTGCTATTCCTTTGCCGCATAAAATCTTGCTACACCCGCTAATATGCTACACACTCAAATAATAGAGCAAACAATAAACCACTGCTCGAACACTTTTAGGCTCAACAAACACCCTAATAATATTCATCTGTATGCATTACTGCAGACAATTAAAAACCTCACCTGAGGCATCACCAATCAATTATGATGGTATAATCCATCTGCTAGAACCATATGGACTGTGTGAATCTTGCCACCAACAGAAACAGAATAACTGAGCTCACACATATGACAAAATCTTGACACTTAACTTTATGAATCTTCAGTTCATGCATCACCACAGACCCCCACACACCCAATAGGATTCAAAAACCATTGTGATACAAAGTACAAAAAGCCCTTGTAGCTCAAACTACAACCTAGATTACATTTTGCTAAAAGAAATATTACCCATTAGCTTAATATGTTGTGTGTATTTGGAAACCAATTGACACTCATTCCAAAACTTCATCACCAAAAGTAACCAAGGAGATACAATTCACAAACGTATGTTCAATTCAACCAGAAAAATACTCATTATATTTCACAAAAGAAATAAAGTTAGACTGGTTTTCCCTTTTCTTATCTATGTATAAACCTATCCGTAAGTCTGTTGATGCATGTAACTTGTTTCCCACTTCAACCTTTCACTCAATTATTATTTCATACTTAAGTTTTGTTTAAAACATTTGGATGACAAACCAAACAATGAAAATTCAAGAGAGAATGAATTTAGTTAATTTCTAGTTGATAATAACAAATAAAAAACAAAAACAAATTCATCAAAACCAGGAGATTGTCAAGTCTTTAACAAAATAACCAATAGATAGTCATTCAAATATACAATCAACCTAAGCAGCCATAATTTTTTTTTTACAAAATCCACTATAATTATAACAACATATACAAAGAATGAAAATTCAAACAAGTAAACCATGAAAGAGGAACTTACTTTCAAAAAATTGAAACTAAGCTCTCAATGTAATCGCTGGTTGAAGACCAGCTTACTTGATAGCTAGTTCTATAATTATTGGTAATAGCTTTACTTGCAGTAATGTTTGTTCTCCGGACTTTGTTACCTCTCCAATTATAGAGAATTGCTCCGTTTTCTTGACGACTGCTAATTATCAGTGTATCAGCATCCTCAAAAGAAGCACTGGTAACAATTGAAAACTGGTGCTAAGTCATAGTTTACTTGAAGACGTACAATTGAAAATTTAGGAAGTATCTACGGCACACTCTTAAATTAAGGTATACCGGCACACCTGTATCATAAATCTATAAGTTAACGATAATTTTTATGTAATAAAGAGATATTTATCGACTTTTATATTTTAGAAATATTATCCCATAAGAAAAAACATCATTTCATTTTTATAAGAATTATACTAAATTTTTTAACATTTTATTAAAAAAATAATCAATATTCACAATTATGAGTAATAAAAATTAAAAAAAATTGAATTTATTTTGCTTAGCCGACACTTTTGAAAAATAAAATATAACTATTATAATTATAAATGATAGAAAATATTTTTTTCTAAAGAAAATAAATCATTAAACTATTCATTTAAATACACGGGTGTACCGGTACACTCAAAATTTTCGAGTGTACCATAAAAAATGCCATAAATAGAATATGAGATGACTCCCTAATCTATTTAATAACTCATATATTAAGATGGAAACTTCTACGGTACACCCGCAAATTAAGGTGTACCGGTACTCCTACTTTAAAAATCTTTAAATTAACTATTATTTTTATGGAATAAAGAGCTATTTGTTGATATTTATATTTTAGAAAATGTCATTTCATAAGAAAAAACATCATTTTAATGTTTATAAAAATCATACTAATTTTTTTTACATTTTATTGTAAAAAATAATCAAAATTTTCTATTATGAGTACCAAAAATTCAGAAAAATTAAATTTTATTTCTTCGACGTTTTTGGTAAATAAGATTTAATTATTATAATTATAGGTGACATAAAACAATTTTTATCTTCAAAAAATAACACATTTAACTATTAATTTATTGATTTGGTGTACCAATACACCCAAATTTTTGGGTGTACCATAGAATTTGCCTA
>Ga0228711_1011632_pt1 | contig 11102 bp, 8 predicted proteins | sample MedpolnodulmetaG_2_FD_177996 | JGI IMG/M metagenome (GOLD analysis project Ga0228711, IMG submission 177996) | Root nodule microbial communities from Medicago polymorpha collected in Santa Monica, California, United States - brown nodules | ecosystem: Host-associated > Plants > Roots > Nodule...
CCGCTTTCATGCATTAGTTTTGGCTAGACTAGAGAGGACTCGAAGTTAGCGCAGTGAAAGAGAGAGTCAATCTTTCGCGCGGTGAAAGGAAGGACTGACTCATGGCGAGTCATCTTGGTTGCTTCCTTGAGAAATAGTACTTTGCCAATGACTGAGGAAGGTCGTCCGCTATGTCTTACCGAAAATGCCCATTAAATTAATTAGATAATAATAATAATAATAAAGTTACTCCTTGGAGTCTTGCGTGTGGGTGGTCAAATTCAATCATCGTAAGGCCTTGGTCAATCAAAGTGAGTTGATTTTCCAAGGGATGGGGAGTGGGAGGTGGGCCCCCTCAGAGCTGATTTTATCCCGCTTTATTTTAGAGGCAGAAGTGAAGAATAAAGAGAGGAATGAAACAAGCTGACGATACACGAGGACGGGATTGGATGGGAGAGCTCTGGGTTCTATTAAATGAATCTCATTTAGTAGGTTATAGGTAATTTATTTCTCACCTCCTAGAGAACTGATAAGCTCATAGGTTAAGGGATTTGTGTGGTAATCCAAGGGTTTCACGCCAACCGCTATGGAACAGGCTTGTGAACTAGGGACTCCGTTTCAGTATCTTCATCGACTGGATAAATAGTTTCAACTTATGGGGCGGTTCTTTAACTGGGTCAATTTCTTAGGCTCTGCGTCCGCGGGATCAACTCTATCTTAGAGATCTGGAGGATCCACAACTACAAGCTCACGGGTGGGAACAGGATCTGCTACTGCTGAAAGGTATGTAATCGAAGAATCAGGTAGCTCACCATCTAGTGAAGTTGATTTCCTTGTCTTTGATGATGGAGATTGAGTTTAACAGCCCCGCTTGAAAGCTTCATCTTTATGACATATCTGCATCCCTTGCCCACCATTACAAGCAAGCCCTGCTCCTGCTCTTTTTAGTCGTTTCCAGAAGATTGACGGGTTAACTCCCCCACTAACGGACTTTACTGGCTTGAAACTTTCAGTTCTCTTACTCGACTAGAGGGCTTTCCCTCACACCCTACTCTTAATTATAGAAGGTTCTTTCTTTCTGTCCAATACGGGCCTTCATTCAATGCCAGCATCTCTCTCAATATGCACTCATGAATGCTTGGTATAGGAAGCACCTATCTTTATGGTTCCATTCCTCCGGAACTCGAGGCTTCGCCTCCGATCCATTGAGTTGATGGCTCCGAGCTTCCAGCCTTTCCGCCGCGAGTTTCCGTATCGAGAATGAGAGTAGGGACAGGAGAAAGGAGTGAAGTCGGGGCTTATGGAGAGAGAGTAGAGTTAGTTTTGCTACCAATATTGAACGTTTTCCCCGGCTTTCAAATGTCAATTATTCGCAAATATGAAATTTCATAATCATCCATAAAACCTTAACCTACCTGCACAGAACTAATAATAAACAAAACAAATATAAAACAAGAGTAAATGCTAACCATTTGTGAGAAAAACGTACGGAATTTTGAGTGTACCTAACAAAATGAACAAATTTACGAGTCAATGATTGTATATAAATAAGAAAGAGTGTTTATTTGTCGTTGTTTACTTACCATCGTCGTTGTATAATTTTCTCAATGCGGCCGGAGAGCCACCAACGGGAGTGTTACCGAGGAGAATGACGCCGTCGATGTCGAAAGCAATGCCGAATGAAGGCCTGATTAATAGTGTTAATGGATCAGTTATCGAATTTGGAAAGAAATAATTAGAGAGATGAGACGAACCTTTCAGATATGCGAGAAAATGAACGATGAAGAATGTAAGAAGAAAACTCGGTGCGCTTTAACGGTTGGATTTGTTGCCGCCATGCTTTGGTTAAGAGACGGAAGCTCATCGTTTGCTCAGTTGTTTACTGATGGCCGGGTCAGATGTCTCAGACGGACGAGACCGGTTCAAAAAATGGTTTATTGAAATTATTTGATTGGATGGGATCATACAAGAATTTCAATTTATTGTCTATTGGTATTTTTTTATTTTTTAAAACAATATTCTTCTCAAAAAAAAAAATTAAACAATATTTATTAGTTTAATTTAATCTAAATTTTTTTAGCAGTTCCGGTGAATTTAACTTATTTGATAAGGACATTGTATATTATAGTCTCGTTTGGATTGAGCTTATGAAAAACAGCATATGCAAATAAATAAACTTTTATATTAATTCATAAGTTATCATTAACGAAAATTTTATCTTCATCGGTTGTTTTTTCGTATACTACCTTAACAAGCTCATGAATAATATATAAAAACATATTTATTTGCATAAGCTCAAAATAAACTCAATCCAAACAAGTCATATATGTATGAGTTAATTTCCCACGAATTGACTTTAAAAAAGTGAATTTATAGCCGGCTAGCGGCTAGACTACTTAAAAAAAACAATTGAAAGATTAATTTAATATGTATTGTTTTTTTAAGACAATATAATATATATTGTCATTAGATATGTTTTAAACATAATTGATAAAAAAAAATTTGGTCTTAGATGAAGTGATAATCCACTGATATTAAACTCACACACAACTATGAGGTCCTGGGTTCGAACCTGTGTCACGACGTCCGGCCTTGCAATTTCGGCATTTGCCAGTTGAGCTAGGACTTCTAGACATAATTGATCATTTTTATTCCATAATATTAATTTATAATATAATATATTGAAGAATGTTAAGTAGTCATGACACATATATCAAACAAACATTATCGAGACCACCAATCCCGACCTGATCCAAAGAAGGCTAAACTTTACTCTTATATTTGTCAGTAGCAGCAAAAATTGTTGCTGTGACTCTCATACAAGAAAACAACAAGGGACAAAAGGTGGTATGCTTCGTTGGTCATAGAGTCATATGCTATCGAAAAATAAAGAAAGGAATCATTAGTGTGGTGGTGGCCTCCAGGAGGCCACCAATATCTTCTCACATAAACAATTATGGTTTGAACAAGCCAACCAATCAGTTAAATATTGTTCCACCCTATTTGATGGGAAGGATTATAAGATAATGAGATGGTTATGGTAACCTTGACATCTAATCCAAAATAAACAATGAACATCTGTGTAGGCAAAAAAAATACTGAAGTGCACAGTGAAATTCTTGTAACCTTGACGATATTTTTGACATTAATATGTCGTCTTGCAAATATATTTTTTTAATGAAATTGCAGAGAAGTTATGGTAAACTTAAAAAAACTCTGATTTACTTTTAAATTTGATTGCTAAAACAGAAGCTATTATTCAAATTTGAGATTTAATTATAACCAAGAGGATTTGGAGCTTGCTTAGAAAAGGAGTTATATAGTTGAATTGTTTCAACTTTTTTAATCATGACCATCACATTTGCTAACAAGGAACTGGTGCATACATCCACTATAAATGAAAGAATTTTAGTGAAAAACCGAGCATAGGATGATATTGATGTTTTTGTCTATAAAACATTAACTTACATCAAGTATTGTCTTTCCAATAGAGAAAATAGGTTTTTTTTTTTGAGCAATAGAGAAAATAGGTTAATAAAGACACTTGAGTGTCATGTTTATATTTTAAGGATTTCTCGAAACAAAATATTTTGTTTGGATAAGAATGATCAAATCACCGTAATACCTTTCGATGTAGTAGAATATAATTTTAATATTGTCCTCTTGAATCAAACATATGATAATGTTATAAAAATTGGAAGGAACTCAAATCTATGTGGGTTGACATTTAGCAAAAAGGTGCAGAATAAGGGATTTCCTGAGCTTGCAATTCATTTGAATAAAGATAAAAAATTTGTTTCAAATTGAACATAAAGTGTGAGGATATTGATGATGCAACTGCATTAGCTGACACCATTAATAAGTTGGATTGTTGGGAGAGTTTAGGTCTTAAGGTTGTTCGGTATGGCAAGGTTGTAATAGCCGAGAAAACTTACCAAAGGGCGATAGGTTATCCTTCCTACATATTGTAACCGAAAACTTACACAAACTCATAAAAATGGCTGAAACTAATGAAGTTTTAGATGATTTTGAGTTTCTGAATGTCTTGTAGACATATGATTTCTCGAAAAAGGTTGAGCTGATGGAGAAAATCCATGGTTTACCCCTTGCTTACATGACTGCTTCAGTTCATGGCTTACATACTACTGTTTTAGATCATCCTATAAAATATTATATCAATTTAATTTTATACAATTGTATTATGTAAAGTGTTTGTTGAACACATTTAAACACATACTCTATTATAGTTTTGTATATAACAATGTTGTTGGCTTCAATCTTGTCGGAATACGATTTATTAAGCAATTCATAACATTTCTATCAAATACAACAAATAGTGCAATTTCAGTGTCATCAATTACATGAGGCATTATCAAAGAGTATATCACCAACCATCATAATCAATGATCTCGTTTATTGTTCTCAAAACAATATGGAATTTTTATGATATAAAGTAAATATTTTGAAAGACATGCAAATTTTACGAGAATCAAACAACAATTAAAAACTGGACTAATATTATTCAAGTTCTCAATAGTGTGATTCTAGGAGTAAGTTTTAAAAACCCTTCATTTGTGTTAATGCGACATGAAGTTGAATCAATGACCCCTCCACTCTTTTTGAAGTTGTCAAATAATTTTTTTGCCTTAATTATTTTTCCAACATCCACAAGGGCATCCCCCCACTATTTTTAAAGTCATCAAGTAAATCTTTTTCCCGGATGATTTTTGCAACTTGCACTAGTGCTGCAATTACTGTTGTGTAACATAAAAAATTGGGTTTCAACCCTAGCTCATCCATCTTTTGCCATAAAACTAAACTTTCGTTAAACTTCCTATGCATACAAAGACCATAAATCCTTATACTGTACCTGTCGCGTCATTTTTGGAGATCAAGGCTATTTGATTAGCGTTGATTCACTAATTTATTTCACGACTGAACATTTAATTTTTTTTTAAGAAAAGGGGAAAAAGGTTCAAACTACCCCATATTGAAAGATTTAGGGTTCGGGGGTTAGTTACACAGTACTCTACGGGAACCTCTTGATTTTATTTAACTAATTGTGCTATAACTTACTTGCTTTTTTAAAAAAATGGAATTTAAAAGTGGTAAAAAGAGACCTAATTTATCTACATTTTTTATTGTTTGGAAGGACGAGTGTCCTTTGCATACGTACCCGTGAGGGATCAAAACCTTGTAGTTCGGGGTAGAAATTGACGTTTGATTGGTTGTGTGTTTTTTATTAGTTTTGAAAAAAAGTTTTAAAATGAAAGGCCAAATGGCAAATGAGTATTTGTTTGTGTTTTTTATGTTAAAAGAAAATGACTTAAAGTAGGATTAAAGTTGATTGCAATTTGATTTATGAAAGAATAAAAATAAAGGATCACTTGATTTTTGAATGAAGGTTTATTGTAAAAATGTTTTTGTGAGTTTGATATTATTTGCATGTTTTTGTTGTTTTTTGAATGATTGAACTAAAGTATAAACTAACGGTGCAGAAAAGTAAAGCGTAGGTACCTTATGGTGGTGTTGGACCACCACGAGGACCTTTAACCTAAACTATCAAGCATAAAAGGTAAACATACACACACACACACTCACACATGCACCTAAAGCTATTACATAAAAACCTATTATACATTCTAGGGTCTGCAATAAAAATAAATTACATTAAAGCCTATTTTTTACATTCTAAATTCCGTGCTATAAACTACGAACTAAATTAAAAATGAGTAATGTTAGAAAATTAAACTAAAATGCATGAATTATTTACATTCACGCATAATATACAAATTAATAATTAAGAATGCTTAAAATTAAAATAAAAATGCAAAAAAAAGCGAACTAAACAATACAAGATGCAGTAAAATAAAATGTGATTAAAAAAATAAAAATGCATGAAAGAATAAGCAAAATAAAAATAAAAAAATGAATGAATGCAGGGGGGGTGCAGCAGTACTATGGGGGTGCAGGAAGCAACAAAATAAAAAATGGAATTGGGCTGAAAATGGGCTACAGGCGCGTGTTGGGCTTGAGCAAGCCTACTGGGTCGGTTCAGATGGGTAGGTGGGTTATGGGCTGTGTTGGAACGGGTTAACCGGTTGGGTTGAATATGTATGGGTTGTAAACCCATTTTTCCTCATTTGCTATTGCTCTTTCTCTCTCTTCTCTTAAAAACTCTCGAGCTGAATAAACTATTGTGTGTAAATGTTGAAGGACATGAACAACATCCTCTATTCATTTAGTAATTGATACTAATTGATAGTTACAGTGCAATTTAAAAGGATTGACTGGGTAATTAGAGAATCTGCAATTAGGGTTCTATGGTAACTTTTTAAAAAAATCATCAATTTATATATTTATACAACATTTATCTCTTTTTGCAGAACCTAGATCACAATCCTTCTTCCAAATAAAAAAATGGCAGCATCACAGTCGGTGGATTCGATCAACAACATCCCGGACAGCATATCCTCTCTTTTCTCCCAACCAAAGACGCTTTCAGAACCAGCCTTGTTTCGACGAGGTGGGTCTCATTATGTTACTCACTCCCCGTTCTTCGCGTTCTCCTCCCCACGCGCCGCCGTGGACCTAACCCTGAAATCTTTTCATCTCGAGTGTCGTTCTAAACACTGGGAGCCTGACCCTGACTACTCTTCCTATTTCAATCAATGGATCGAAGCAGCAAAACGGCGTAACATCCAGAATCTCGATCTATACTTGTTACGTGTTCCTTTGGCTCCTTCGGTTCTTTTCTCCTGCAAAACACTCGTCACTCTCAAATTGTTCAAAGTATGTGTACTCACCATGTTTCGTTGAAATGGAAGATTTTATGAAACTTCTCTCTGGGTGTCCGGTATTGGAGGATTTGCAAACTACATTTGTTCAAGCAAATGCCGGTGTTGCAGCAGGAGGGTACTTTAAACCCTTATCCAAGTTGATCAACGCCGATATCCGCTCGTTTGAGGTTCCTTTCAGAGCAGTTTATAATGTTAAGCTTCTAACCATATTCGAGGTATGTATCAATGATATATGATTTATATATGTATGTATATATGTTGTTCGATTTCTATGAAGCACATTTGATTTTGTTTGTATTTTATAATGTATGTATCTTCCATGCAGTTGGGCAAAAATCTTCCCAATGAAGAAATCAATTCATATTACAAAAGCTTTCCCGTGTTTGAAAACTTAACCGAACTTCAACTATATTGGGTTAACAGCATTCATGACTGGGGTGAGGTAGTAAAAATGCTACAAAATTGTCCCAAACTTCAAACTCTTAAAATATATAAGGTTTGTTGTCCACATCACATCCATGTATAGTTACTAGTTTTTACTTGATCTTCTTTTCATGTATTTTTACAAGTACTATTTGGTCTCCGATTGACAGGGGACATGGTCACCAACCAAAGAGGATTGGAAATACCCATTTCATGTTCCTGAATCTGTTTCCTCTCATCTAACAACATGCAAAATTATGGATTACAAAGCTGTGGAAGCTGATTTTCGATTTGCAGCATATATTTTGCAGAATGCAGGACTTTTACAGGTCATGACCATTTGCCCTTCTTCTTACACAGAACCTACGGATAACCCCCGGTTTTTAGATGATTTGTCCTCCTGTCCAAGAATCTCTCCCACATGTAAGCTGTCATTCTCTGAATCTTACTAGTTCCTAGACGTAAACCCGTTGTCGTTGTTAGTTTCTATATATGGTACTCCCGGTGTCGTTGTTAGTTTCTATACATGCTACTCCTGGTTTTGATGGTTTGAACAATATAGCCTTGGTCTCCATATATTAAGCAATGGTCCACCGATTCTAGGGTGCACTTGATAGCTATGCAATGTGCGATTCACCGGATATTATCATTATTATTACCAACTGAAAAAGGCACTAATTGTTTTTTTGTCCTGTTTATACTCCATTGTTTATATATTTTATTGTTTAACTTCACTTTACTTAAATTTATATGTTTCTAAATAATATCTGTGGTTCGCTTAGCATTTTCCGTTACCAAATTGCTTGAGTAGAAAAATTTGTGGCTGCTATATATTACAATCTGTGGGTGCTATATGTCACGACCATACTTGTTGCATATATAACTGATAGGAGACCAATGGTCAAAATAGTTTATGTTAGAGGAAATAACTAATAGCAAAAGGAGTGGCAGAGTTAGTTAGCCGTTGCAATAGAATAAATAATAGAAGAGGAGAGTTGGTTAGGTGTAAGATACTCATTCAATCTTGTTAGGAGAGAGGAGGTACTCTCGAACAACCTCACTGCAACTCTGGTTACATATTCAGTTCTGAGAAAATATACATACAACATACGTGTACATTGCTTATTCTATTCATTATTCTATTCACACTATCAGCTGAATCTTATCAATGACATTGAATATTGGATTGGTTTTGGAAAGAGCCACTACCTCCTGTTCCGTTGCTTGAGGTCTAAAGTTCTGTTACTTGACCTTTAAAATCCAGTTGCTCTTCTATAGTTCTGCCATCTTTGGTTGCAGTCTACCATCCTTTGCACAAATCCATAATTTGTCAGATTTGGTTGAGCTTTAAATGCTTGATCAATTGTGTCACTTGACCTTTCACTCATTCACATTTCATGGGAGTCCAGGGATACTCGCAAATCGTTTAAGGTCGTTGTTTTAAGATATTTTGACGCTTGAATTGCTGATACTGCACAGTCGAATTGTTGTTATGATTCTACTTAATTGGAATAAAAATGTAAATGAAATTTCATTGATTCACTCAATTAAGCATTACAATTTGGTAATTGGAATCTCTATTGATATAGAGTAATAGGTAACAAAAGGAATGTGATAAGAATAAGAAGACTAGAAGTGAGGGACTAGAGAATCAGAGAGAAGAAGAAGTTACATCACACATTTCATGTCTTGTTTCCTTGGCCTTCTCTTATTTATAAGTGTCCACTTTCATATTTCCTATATTGCCCTTTTCATCTTTGACTCATTACAATTGTCTTGTAACATAATTTTCTCCATGGCTTCTTTTTCTGTTATATTATAAATGTTATTTTTCATTTCATTAACCAACTTATCCATTCTTGAAAAATATTCATGAATACTTTCATCTTTGCATTGTTCAATCAGTTCAAACTGTACCTTAATTTGGACCTGCTCCTTCATATCTTTTGAGCATAAATTCTCATGCCCTTTGCTGTTGTAGTATGAACCTTTTCATGATCAGGCTGCTCCACATATATTGACATGTTAAAAACCCAGCTTTTTAATTGAGTAGAATATATTTTTCGACCTGTTTATTTATCTACCTTTGATTTTTCTTCTTCTGTTGGTTCAGCAAAACCTTTCTCTGAAATATCTCCATAACTAATAGAGTAACTGCAGTTCATCCTGCTGTAGCCTACCAAACCCGAATGGCAGATTCCACAATCTGTTATTCAGTTATCCCAATCAACTAGAGTTAGTTTAAATAATCATAGTTACTCGTACCTAACTGCGCAATGGTCGCTTAAGCGTATCAGTTGAATCTTTGATAAGCGAACCAAAAGCGTGCTGATAGCGTACATGAAGTTTAGCTACTGAAACTCTCACGCTTAAGCGTACGAGAGGACGCTTAAGCGTGCTCTCTGAATCTGGGAAGCGTGCTGACAGCGTACCAATGACATACATGAAGCTGCTCTCGACATTGTGTATGCTTAAGCGTGCTGAGGACGCTTAAGCGTACTGACTTTAGTTCATTAGCTTCTTTCTTGTCCCTTGCTTGTCATTTCCTGCATAAAAGGGAGGGAATCAGGCATGTAAAGCATAAATGGTAAAAGAACACAATTTGGTAGCTTTTCCTTAGATAACTTGCATAACAAGTCACTAAAATGCCTAGATTAACACATAAAATGTTACTTTTGAGCACTTATCAAACACTCCCCAACTTAGCTCTTTGTTTGTCCTCAAACAAAAGAATCAACATAAAACTTACAAGGCTTTAGACAAGATTTTCAGCACAGTGTCAAGCACCTCAAACATTTAAAAACTTGTCAAGTGGTGATTCAAATGTAAATGCGCGGGCAAGCATGAGGTCATCCACTAATTTAAGCACAAACTATGAATGTGAAACAAGTCCTAAGTACAAAATTTTTCTCAAAAAGTTCAAGTCACAAACATGACTATCTATGAACCACACCTAACACACTTCTTTAAAAGTAGATGAAATACAATAATAACAATAAGCGAGGGTAATGAACACACCCAACAATCATGCTAACATTTTGATTAAGTTATGTGTCCATCCAAATATCATCTCAAAAAGCACAGAAGCATGGATCAAAAGGTCTTTCTAGGGTTATAACTTGGCCGGGCTACAAAAGAAATGTCATATGTGGGGAAATTGAAATCAAAAAGCCTATAGAGGAACATTCCTTGTATCAACAATTACAATCCAAAACCTTCCCTACCAATCATTACAAACCCTTGGTGATTAACAATCTATCCAATAACCTTGACAACTTATTCTATTTTTGATTTTTGTTTCTTACTTTTCTCTTCTTTTTTCAAATTTACAAACTTTGAAAATTCTAAAATTTATACAATTCAATGTTGTCAGGTTACTTTAATAATTCTTTAATAATTCACCATGATTCTTGACATAATACACCTCCCTTTCTCCCCAACTTAAACGCAACAAAACTCTAATTGAATGTTCCCCTATCCTAAGGCAAGGGACATAATACAAGAAGGTTAAGTGTTCAACAAAGTAAGATATCAAAGTCCTAAAGTGAATCAAACATGAACTGAATTTTTGAAAGATTTCGGGCAATTTCAATTAACATTGTGCTTATGAACATTGACAGATCATGTTTGAGGACTTGATTCATTTGGCTCAGATTGGGGTATCAAATACTCACACTTCTCACGGGTAGGCTTTATGTGGTCAAGTGTCTCACTCAATTTCAAAAAGTGTCTTGATCCTTTCAATGCTTCATACAATTCAAAACAATTATCGGATTTAACATAACAAAAACGAGTTAAACATTGATTGTCAGTCTCCAGCATATAGTGTAACAGTTTGAAGCTACCTCACTTTTAGGCTAAGTACTAAGTGGTTCAAGAGTAAACATGTTTATGAGAAGA
>Ga0228711_1011633_pt1 | contig 11102 bp, 2 predicted proteins | sample MedpolnodulmetaG_2_FD_177996 | JGI IMG/M metagenome (GOLD analysis project Ga0228711, IMG submission 177996) | Root nodule microbial communities from Medicago polymorpha collected in Santa Monica, California, United States - brown nodules | ecosystem: Host-associated > Plants > Roots > Nodule...
TCCCTCTTTTAATTTAAATAAATCTGAACCACTTATTTAATCTATTGGTGTTTTTCTCGTGGTTCACCGGTGAGGGACCTAATTGGACCCTCACCCTAGAATCCACCGTTCTAATAATATCTTTTATAATATTTTCGTGTAAAGTTTTTGTTAGTTTTATTCACTTGACAAAGGATAATGCATAATATATGTAGGGAACGGAGTTTAAACTCCAGACATAAAAAGAAGGAAAAAATTTACGTGTAAAAATGTAGTAATTAGATGCATTTTTTAAACAAATTTACACTAAATAGTTCTTGTCAATTAAACTCTAGTCGGAAATAAAACTTTTTATGAACGTTTTATTTTAAAGGACTTTTTATGAACTTATATTATATATTTTTTAAAGGGCTTTTTATGAACTTATATTATATATATTCCTCTAATCACTTGTTTTCTAACTAGAGATATGTGGATGTATTTATGTCTGACCTAGATTCCTTGTTTTGGAAAAACCAGGCGGTTATACACAGTTTTTAAACTTGACTGTTATTATGTTATTATGAGAGTAGATGGTTCAAATTATACAATAATAATAAAATCAATTTCAGTAACAAAGTTTTCAAACTTAATTGTTATTATGAGAGTAGATGGTTAAAATTATACAACAACAACCAAGTCCTGTCTAATTAAGAAGGGTCGGCTACATTGATTAAATTATGCCATACTGTTTTATCATAAATTATATTTGGATCGAACTCATTGATCTCTAGATTTTTTTAATGGTTTCTCTTATAGTGTCTTCCTCTACCTCTTTTGACTTGACCTTCCCTTCATCTGATCTACTCTTCTTACGACGACATCTACCGGTTTTCTCTCTAAATGCACAAACCGTTTAAGCTTATTTTCTACCAACTTTTTTACTATAGAAGGAGCTCTCACTCTTTCTCTAATGGTGTCATTCCTAATCTTATCTTGTCTAATCTTAGCGCTCATCCAACTCAACATCCTTATCTCCGATATACTTACTTGATTATCATTTTGACTCTTAATAACCGCCAAACACTCCGTACCATACAACATCGTCGGTGGTCTCACTGCTGTCCGATTAAACTTTCTTTTCAACTTAAGTGATACTTTCTTATCACACAAAACACCCGAGACTCTTCTCCTTTTCAACCACATAACTTGAATACAATAGTTAAAATTATACAATAATAACAAAATCAATTCCAAATGATTTCAATCGTGGATTTTAGATGGAACAATTGAGATAAAAATTGTGTGAGGCAACACCAAATCCTGTATGTCTTCCAGATTCACTATAAATGTGTAGATGCAAAAGCTGCTATTATTACCATAAAAAAACGGATATAAACCGGGCATCTAAGAAGAGTGTCTACGATGACTATGTGTGTGTGTTTGTCTTTTCTTTTCAACTTTTATCATTTTCTGGTAGGTTCTTTTATCTTTTTTGTCAAGTTGCTTAAGTTTTTTCGAGTCATTGGTCACAACTCACAATAATTTGTTAGCTTTTGGTTTGTGAATAAGGTGTATAGAGTTATATTTGTGAATTTAAAGTGATTCAAGATTCATAAATTGATTCTTTCGAAAAAATATTCATAAATTGATTTTTTACGTGTTTAGTTGTTCACAATTAAAATTATTTTCAGAAAAAAGGATCTGCATACTTAGTGTAACTAGCTAGATTTATTTGACGTTCAATAAAAACCATGTATTTTGCAGTTATTTTTAAATAAAGTGAGCTTATGTTATTTTGTTTTTTGAATGGCTAAAGAGAGCTATATGACAATGTCGATATAAATCTAATTTAATTTATAACGACGGTGCTTCCCATTAATTTCCAGTGAAGTTTCAACTGATTTGGTTCGGTTGAGATCTTCATAAGACAAACTACGGGAAGAAGGCTCCTTGGACGGTAATGTTTGGCTGAAATGTCTTCGGCTCCGAGTAGGGGGTAGATGTGCAATCAAGTCAGTGTATGATTAAAGTGAATGGCTAGAGTTAGAATGAAGTATACTTTGTGATGTGATGATCCGAGTGTTATATACGTATAAAAGATTGTACTTAGGGTTGAGATCTTATTGGGCATCACCTTGTGAATGAAGCATGATCTCAGTCTATAACACTAATCAAAGTTAGTTTTTTTTAAAAATTTTGTGATGTGATGATCCGAGTGTTATATACGTATAAAAGGTTGTATTTAGGGTTGATATCTTATTGGGCATCGCCTTGTGAATGAAGCATGATTTCAGTCCATAACACTAATCAAAATTAATTTTTTTAAATGACAATAAAATGTAGTATACACAATCAATTCATTCAAAAATAATTTGCAATCCAAAAATCAATCACAAGACTTAAACAATGTGAAGCGTTGAAAGGTCCCAACGACCCCAATTTCTTTATCAAAGATATTTGGTTGGACCAAATTTGAGATCTCTATTTTTGTACCTAAAGAGTTGATTGCAACTTCACATAAGGAATTGGGACCACTATGGGTTGGTTCATTTAAGAAAACGAAAAATACCCTTTTTCTAAAGTTTTGTTCTTATTTATTTGTTTTTGTTTCTCATCCTCTTTCATTCCCGTGTATTTCATGTGTATTATAATGGCAACATGAATGCCATTTTCAGTCCCAAATAATCAATTATACATTGCAGCATTTTCAATCCAGTTTGTTAGTAGTTAAACAAAGCAGGTAGTTTTAAGTAATAAAATTTCTTACCTGTTACTTCATTAGGTCCTCTACTATAGTAAAGATTGATAATGCAATGCTTTTTCTTTTTTCTCTTTTTTTACTTTGGAATATTGGGTTGTCAGATTCGTTATATGAATGCGCCATTTGTTGAAATTTTTGTTTGACTCGAGATAAAAGTTTAGATGGAGCATGTGATATGGGGTTGGTTTATGGTGACATTTTACTAATGATTTTAGACTTTCACCTCACTAGCTTCATAGTAAATAGTCAAAGAGTTTGGTATATATAATTGTCGGCTATTATTACCTACAAAATCGGTTTGTGAGGTTAGAATTCTCCCAACTTATAAACACATGATTAAACCATCATTTGTCTAATGTGAGACTCTTTAACACATCCCTTTCCAGGGACGGATGTACATGGAAAGGTTTGTAGGCTTGTGCCTACACTAACTTTGTAGATTTTTTTTAGATGGTAGTGATATAGTAATAGTTGAAATGTTGACGAAATGGCCCACACAAACCACAACACTTTTCTCTTGGCCCACACATATACACACACCTTGACAGAACTGCACAATCTTTTGTCAAGAATCGGATGCAAAATCGCATGGGAGATGAATGATTAAACAAATGTTTAATTACTTATATATAGAGAGAGATATTTTTGTTGGTATTGAAAATGAGAAAATCATTCGATGTTTTTAGAATATGGAGTAGAGACGATTATTATGTATATTTATGGTTTCAAAAATGAAATAATATATATATATATATATATATATATATTTCAAATTTATATATTTGTGGTGCCCCCACTTTCCAAAATTCCTGGATCCGTCACTGCCCCCTTTCACGACCAGCACTATTGGGGTTGGTTCGTGGACATAAATTCCGGGTGACCTGATAAGGAAACCTGACAGCAGGTGGCCCAATGTATCTTGGAAGAGGCTCTGATACCATCATCCTCACCTCACAAGCCGGTTTTGTGGGGTATCAGAGCCTCTTCAATATCCATTGGGTCATCTGCTAACAAATTTTCCCTATCGGACCACCCACCATTTATGTCCACGAACCAAGCCTAATAGAGCTGGTCGTGAGAGTACGTATTAAAGAGTCCCACAACAGACAAAATAATGCTTGAAAGTTGTTTATAAGTTGAAGCGATCATCACCTTGCAAGTTGGTTTTGTGAGGTTGTGTTAAACGCAACCACGGTTTCTAATAAATATTTTAAAAAAATTATTCTTGATGTTTTAGTTAAGTTTAAGTGTAGGTTTTTATCAGGAAAAAAAACTTATTTTGATTAACATTTGAAGAAAAAAAAATTAATAGGAGGGAGAAAATTATAATTTATGGTTTACCACTTATGATATAGACTTAAAAACAGCTTAAGCATCCCAACAATGTGCAATTATACCTTAAAATTTATTGACTCATTTCCTATCTAAAGGACAAAACTTGAAAACGATAAGAGCCAAACCATGTAGACGACTATAAAGCCTAGGTTTATGCATAATAATATGTATAAAATTAATTATATTTTTAACTGTATGATGATAAATCATAATTTATTTATAAGTCTTATCCAAAACTACACATTTTTGTCTGCGTAATCTATAAAATGTGACGCATGAAGCGTTTTGTTTAGCTACGAATTTGTTAGTTGAGGTGTCTTGCTAGGGCCATGAGTAGCTGATGCAAGGGCAATTAAAGTCGTGGAACCCCCCAGATCTGCCCAAAGTCACATGAATATTGATAAAGATATAAAAGAGTTGGCCCTTGTCAATTCATTGTTATCTAGCTAGGAGTGGCCACAATGATATGCCTCCAAAACTCCATAAGAGCAACTCTTACCAACAAATGGGATTTATATCAAGCAATTTTGGCAACAAATAAAAATTCAATTTATGTTTTCTCCACTTCTAATCAAATACTTCATCTTGTCTCATTTTTTTTAAGTAAAGGAAAATATAATAAATAAAAAGAAAGTACAAAATGTCGATGAGGCATAAACACATATCGGTTCTAAACGGGTAATTTAACAAAGATTAACAAAAGTGGTATTTAAAAATCAATTGGACAGAAATACAATATTGAACCCACCAATGCAGGGTTCAAAACCAAATAGCAAAAGAAATTGGTGTTTAAAAATCTGCAAGCATAGAGACGAGTTAGAATATAAACAAATTCATCTTTTGAGGAATGGCGAATAAATCAACAACCTATGTAACAAAGAATAGCAAGCTTAACAACTATTTCAAGCCAGAGATGATGGTGGCAATGAAAAAAAAAAAAAAAAAAAACAACAAAAAAAAAAAAAAAAAAAAAAATCAGCGGCAACCGACTCAATGCAATTGATCACCCACCGCTATGAAGTCGCGGATCTAAAAGCAACCGACCACCGCAGTTGCGTTGACAAAGGTTTTCAGAACCAAAACGAAAAGTACAAATGTGAAATAGTGGGAACCACCAAAGCACGTTCTGTGATAGAACCATCAAGATCCGACAATGAATCTTCAAGGTGGCGGCGTCGTACCAAGGTGTTCGTCGCGGTCATGTTTTTCGTGACCCCAAATCTGAAGCTATAGAGAACTCCATATCATGAAAAACGCCAGCCTCACGAAAATGAGTTTGATAATTGAGGCATACATATGTGTATAAATGTTGTGTATATGTGGTGGGTTTTTCCCTAATAAGTGTCAGAATATATTATATATATGGTATGAGTTTTACCTTATTGAAGAATATAAAGAGAATATATGAGGATTGTGGAACTGTTTATATTACATTTTATTTACAATGTTTATGTTTTAATTGAAAATCTTGTTCAAATGCAAGATTATGTTCTATATCAATTTGGAAGGCTCATTGAGATAATCAATATCTCATCCCACATTGATTTCATTTTTTCAGGTATAAGTTGTTTCAAAATATTATCATAGGCCGGATCACAGTCAAAGTCTAGTTTAGGGTCTATTCCTAATATTGTATTTTTCAAAATTGTCAATTATGCATTTATAAATATTTTGTAAATGTTTCTTAGATTGAAAGACATTCTAGTTTATTTTTGGTTAAATACCATTTGCACTCCTTTTAGTTAGATGTTATAACAAGTTAGTCTTTTAAGTTTTTTGTTATAAATTGGTCCTTTAAGTCAGAAAATATTTGCATTATTATTCTATTTTCATCAAATTCAGTTAAAAATGTTTATGTGGACGTTTAATGTTAAGTTGGTATATCCAAATTTACCGCTCTCAAAACTAGGGTTCATAAGTGTATTATTCAGTCTTGATTTGACACAAAGTTGATCTATTATTTGCTTTATAGTATTGTTGATGAAATATTTATATGTAAAATTAGGCTTGAATTAAAAAAACTTGAAGAAGAAAATGTGTGTAAGTAATCTTGTTTGATGTCATAAGCACTTTTGGACATACACCCTCAATGTTAAATGGTTCATAACCATTTTTAACAAAGTTGGCTGAGAAAAGGGTAACAATGTAAAATTAAGTGACTTAAAGGACCAATTTGTGACAAAAAAGAATTTTAAAGACTAATTTGTGACCAACAAACTTAAAGAACCAACTTTTTGTAAACATCCAACTTAAAGGACTGCGAGAGGTATTTGACATTTGTTTTGTTTGAAGTTTTAAGGTAAATTTTCAAAGTCAATTTTTATTTGAGATATAAATGTTTTAAACTTTTATTGTCAAAAACAAGACGTTACAACCCTGTTGGGTTTGATGGTGGTGCGCAGGAAAAATGTCTCTTGTCGCACCACCAACCACTGTAACTACGTCTACATCTTTGAAAAAGATGGTTTGATTTGGGGAGAAAGGTAGGCGGTTTTAGAAGAAGAACCAAAGAACTTCGATCCTCTGGTCTTGTGTATAAGCAACAAATAAAAATATTTCACACTCTTTGAAATAAGTAGTTAAGTTCCCCTAAAAAAAAGTAGTCAAGTCATGCAAAAAAAAAAATAGTTAAGTCATTTAATACATGATTGTCTTTTCCAAGTTGCCTCTTAGATTGTTTCTTTTAAAATTATAAGTATTCTATTTTTTTTGTGGTGGTCGGGATTTGAACTCTATACCTTGCATATATATATATATATATATATATATATATATATATTTATATATATATATATATATATTATGTATTGACGAGGACAATTATAAGTATTCCATTGAAAAAGGGGAGCAAATTCATGAATTCTTGAGAAACTTTCAATTGAGTTTGATCGTAAAACTCAATTCCTGAGAAACTTTTGATGGATGTTAAAACTAGATTTAGTTTAGAATTAATGTACATGTGTCCCTCAATAGTTCCCGTTTCTCAAGAATCAAAGGAGATTTTTTTAAACTCATACATTTCATAAAAATTATGTTTTTCAAGTTGTTTTGGTCTCCGATACATTTATACGTTGATTCAAATCGATGTTCAAAATCTCACCCGAAAAAAAAAATGAAATCTTCAGTGGAAATCATAATTTCCACCGGTGGAAATTACTTATGATAGCCTAGATCATGGTAAAATGTTTGTTTAATGTTGATTTAAGTCCATTACAATTTTCAAAAGTGGAACTCTCTTCTTATAGTCTGGATTCAAATTGTACAAAACTTGTTTAATGTTGATTTTTATCCACTATTGGAACTCAGTTTTTATTCATGCATCGTTGATTTTCTATGGCGTATATAAATGAAAACTCACACTTTTCTGAAACTTAACATTTCATGATTTCTCATTCTCTCTTCATAGATTACAAAGTCCCTAAGAAAAATCTTTGATTCTTTTGGGTTGGTAAAATTGAGTGCGAGCTTAGATCATATTTATATGACGTACGGGTGGTTCAATAGGAAGAGTGAAAGGAAAAAGAATATGAAAATTATTTTCACCTAGAAATGTTTTATTTTTTAGGTTTTTATGCTCTTTGGCGTTTCACGGCGTTTGAGGTGCATAATCAATCAATTGAAAGTTCAAGGGTGTTAAATGTTTCTTGGAGGATTGGATTCCCAGCTCAAGATTTAAGACAAAGTTCAAATTCTGAAAAGGTTTCACAAATTGGGATAGTGTTAAAGATTTCAGCAAAAGGAATTGAAGATATTGATGCATAGGGTTTTAAGATTTTTGGCTCAAGGAATTGTATTTGATATAAATCAAGCATTCATAAAAAAATATAGTTGGAAGAAACTCTATCACAATTTTAATAAATGGAGTAAGCATCACTCCATTTATTAAAATAAATGGAGTATACAATTTAGAGAGAGATAAACACAAAAAAAAAAAAGAGTAGTGAATGCTTTCAATAAATGAATTCCGTCATCATTAATTATTGTATACTATTTTCAAAGAGGCATGATCCGTTGACATCAGGTGTAAGTCCTTTTACTTACACCTCGTGTCAATGGATTCTGCCTCATTTTCAAGATTTTTTGTGTTTATATCTTTCCAAATTGAGGAAATGAAGAGAATTGTAAATGGAGAGATCTCAACTCGGTTGAACCATTATAAATCTCGTAGCCATCAATATGTGAAATATTAAAAAGGTTTTATTTTTTGTAAAATAATTCTTGTGAAAATTTATCAAAGATTGAAAAACGATCTTTAATGTTTAAACTGTAATATTAACCAATTAAAATTAACATCTATGGTTAAAATAACAAATTTACACCATAGAAAACTAAAATGGAGGATGATAAATTTATCCGTTGGTGGGAAATGCTCTAATGAATATTTATCACTACAAGAATTTTGCTCTGTAGCGTCAGCCAAAGCTCGCAAAAAAAGCACAAAATTTGACGCAAAGGCAAACAAAGTCGACTTTTCGTTGAAGCCGATGCTTATATCCTCACTGCAGACCTTTAGTAGGCTAATCAACTTGATGAAACACATATAGTGTCAACCTGACCTACGCTACTTAGCTTTGGCCAAATCTACACTCGTCAGCGTCAATGTCCCATCATATATTTACTTTTAAATTCTGAATTAAATTTAGCGTCACACGGGACGACGCTAATATTATTATTTATATTCATAAAACGACTATCTAATTTTCTTTTTCATCTTGAGTTACAAATGAAATACATTCACAATTAAAACAATAACAATCCATTGTTGAATACACGTCATAGAAACAAATGGATTTATGCTAATATCATGGATTTTTAAAGCAAGGAGTCGCACTATTAAGGTCCATATATATAACAATTATATCCTGAGGTGTTATTTACACAAACATCTTTTTTTTATACTTCCTCTGTTTCTTTTTAAGGAGAAATAATATTTGTACAACCACTTTATTATAATTTTTTGACAACTTTCTTTCTTATACCCACATTATATTCTTATTATTACTCTTCCTTTTTTCTTCTCTATTGTTTTGGACCAATTAAAAGAGATAAAATAAAAGTTGTCACAAATGGTTGTACATATATCACTACTCCTTTTTAAGTGTTTTTTTTTCAAACACTTTCTCTTTCCAATCAATTTAATGTGTTATTTTTTCCCGTAACAAACAAATTTTAGTTATTATCTCTTTCACTTTATCTCTCTCCATAACAAACAATAGTCAACTATTTCTCCCTCTTCTTCTTTTTGTCTCAATGAGTCTTCCACTCTTTCTTCTGTTTAAACATTCACAGATCTAGTCTTTTATTTTTTTCTATCAAATTTGTTCTTTTATTTTTTACAATATTACTTATCTTATTTATAGAATTTCAACTCTTTATAAAATCATTATTATAGGTAACAAAATTTTGGAAATAACAAAAAATAAACTTTAGTTTTTTTAATAGATAGAATTTATTAGTTTTATTAAAAAGATAAGAGTAATTGAAAAGGTATAATTGGCAAATTATACACTTAAAATACCAAAACGACAGTTAATTAAAAACGTTAAATCCATAGTCAAACGACACTTAAAAATAAACAAAGAGAGTATATCATACAAATTTCCTTATGTTCCAATAGATGATTGATTTTCTTAGAAATAACTTCAACTAGTTGGTATTTCCTCATTCAAATTTCGTCATTTTTTTTTGAATGACAAATGTCAACATGTTAATTGTTATGTTAATTTTTCTCTGCTCGACATAACTTGAACTCTAAACCCCCAACTACTCAACCTTTAGTTCAAACAATTTAAGCTATTCAACTCCAATTTTCATGATATATATGGGAGGGATGATTTGCAATGTGTTATGCATAATATTTTTTCTGAATTTATATGGATTGTTCAATTAAGCAATGAGAAATACAAGATACACCATATGTTGAAAAATGAAAATTGCATGAGACATGTAGGACAAAATTTATGCAGTTTTATTTACATTTATAGGGATAAAAATGTAATTGATATGGGATAAATCAATGGAAGCATTTTTTATGGGTAGCGTCAGCTTGACATACACTAAAGCGTCGGTGTTGAGGCCTACACTTCTAATTTGCAGCTATAAACTAGAATTGTTGTAGTGTATATGGTTGAGATCACAAATTATGGGTAGCGTCGACTAGGCAGACGCTAAAGCGTCGGCATTGAGGCCTACACTTCATATTTGTAGCTATAGACTATAATTCTTTTAGTGTATAGGGTTGAGAGATCACTAATATTTGTGAAATATATAGACGATCATGGTGTACTAAGATGACCAATAATCATTGAAAACTTCCAAAAAAATGTCTTCTAGCTTGATTTTCCACCTTTCAAACGACAAAATCCATTCCTTAAAAAATGGTGAAATACTTATAATCAATGGAATAATCGAAAAAGAAAAGATAAACTACACCCAAATGATGGAATTCTGAATTTGACGATGAATGAAACTTACTCATTTGAAGAACTTACACAATAAGATATTTCTGTGGTGAGAATCGACTTTCTTAGGCTTAGGCTTTAGTAAAAATATTTGACTTTCTTAGAGTAGAAAGTGTTGGGTATTGACTAGGTTGATCAAGAATCACTTAAAGGTTAGAAAAGATGGTTCTTGGAGGCTAGAGTTTGATTTACAATTTTGTGTTATGATTTGAGAAAGAACGGGTAAAATCATATTTTAACCCTTTAAATATGGAAAAAGACTTTAACACCGTCACTCAAGGAGCTCATCGCATCACATGGTAAGATGAAATAGAAAGGTTAGTTTCTCCAAACTAACTTAGCTCGCACGACAAGTCGGGGTCTTTACATAGAGAGATTTGGCAGAAACAAAACAACATAATTAGGTTTTAATGTGTCGCGTCATTTTTCGGAGATCAAGGCTATTTGATTAGCTTTTGACTCACTATTTTGTTTCATGACTGAACATTTAATTTTAAGAGAAAAGGGGAAAAAAGTTTGAAACACCCCTTTGAAAAGATTTAGGGTTCGGGGGTTAGTTACATAAAGGGAAGGTGTTAGAACCG
>Ga0228711_1011636_pt1 | contig 11098 bp, 10 predicted proteins | sample MedpolnodulmetaG_2_FD_177996 | JGI IMG/M metagenome (GOLD analysis project Ga0228711, IMG submission 177996) | Root nodule microbial communities from Medicago polymorpha collected in Santa Monica, California, United States - brown nodules | ecosystem: Host-associated > Plants > Roots > Nodule...
CTGTGAAGGTGTCTTTGAGCCCATGACCTGAGTTGAGAATTGCCTAGAACCAACATTTCCCTTCCATTTTCTTTCGCTCTTGTAAGTTTTAATTGTCACAATTTTATTCAAGACTATTGATCATAACAAATCAGATATGTTGTATATTTGCTTGTAATTATCATTTTTGCATGGGTGTCTATTTGAGAATTAATTGCAAACTTTTTTTTTATGCCTACGGTCATTAGATTGTTTATATCCTATGCTGAATTGTTTGTAGCATACTTCTAAGTTCTAACCATGCAAAGAAGAAGAAAAAAACTGAATAATCATCAAATATGAAATGATTCAGAAACCATATCAAAATAGGAGATGCATTAAATTAAATATTCTTACTATAGAAAAGGTCAGAAATAAGGGAAAGCTGAGATATTGGTTGTACGTGATTTAAAAATTCTCCTGACTTTGTCTAGTCTAGACTGATATTTCTTTCAACATCAATCATTAGACCTTTATTGGTTCGTATTATATATATATATATATTTTATTTGTTCTTTTAGGGTATTTTTCACGACCACTATATTGGGAAAGATCTTAAATTTATAAATACTACTGATAAACTCTTTTAAAAAGTACTACCGACAAATGTATTTTTTTTTTAGGGATACTAGTAACAAATGTATAATGAGGCACAGTAAGTTAATTGCATTGTTTATAGTCACAATTCACAAGATCACTTGGCAACACTTAGTTCGAGAACAAACTTACAAACAAACGTCCTCGTGAATTTAGCTCAGTTGGTAAGGATAATTTATAATATATGCAAGGTCCGGGTTCAAACCCCGGCCACTATTAAAAAAAACTTACAAACAAACAAAAATATCATGAAATATCCAAAAAAAATGTGATTAAAAAAATTATTGTTGCATAAAACTTAAATAATAATATATTCAAATAATAAATTCAAATATTATATAATTTTCCCTCCTATTTATTTTACCATGAAGAAAACACCCCCTAAGAAAGTGGTTTCATTCAAATGGATATCCATCTAAATTTTGAAACATGGTTCCATCCATCCGCTCTTGAACTCTATCAGAAAGTGCCAAGTCCAGTTCCTTAAGTGTTTGATGTGCTCCAACGAGAGAATAGCCAATATACCTTAAAACATTGGGTAGAGCAGGATCGGGTCTTGAGAGCTCCACAACAGTAACATGTTTGTCTTGAGGTATACCAGCCTTCAATTTTGCTATAGCAATAGCACGAGATAGCCCACCAATAGCATCAACCAAACCAAGAGATAGTGCATCTTTACCGGTCCAAACCCTCCCCTGTGCAACCTCTTCCATCTCATCTATAGTCATTGATCTGGAAAGAGCCGCATTATCTCGAAATTGTTTATAAATATGTTGTGCTCTCTTAGCAAATAGCTCTGCTTCATCGGGCCTAAAAGAACGCTGATTAACATCATTAAGCTCGGAATATCTACCCTTGGATATAATTTCTTTGTTGAGACCAATCTTTTCGTAAAGTTTCTCAAAGTTAAATTTTCTTGAGACCACTCCAATTGAGCCAGTTAAGGTAAGATTTTCTGCAACAATAACTTCTGCTCCCATTGCCATGTGGTATCCTCCACTTGCTGCCATATCAGACATTGAAGCAATGACTGGTTTTGTGGCAGTGAGACGCTTGATTTCTCTCCACATTAAATCAGAAGCAAGAGCATCACCTCCTGGACTGTTAATTCGGATAATAACAGCCTTGATTTTTTTTGACAGTCTGACCTTACGGATCTTCTTAATGAAGTTCTCTGCAATGATATTACTACCTATGGACCCTGAGGCTCGAATGATGGCTATTCGTTCTTTAGCCTTTGATATTCCAACAGTCCATTTTCTAATTCGAGAGTACTTGCTGAAATGAACGAAAGAAAATTCACTCACCTCAAGTCTCTTCATCAAGTGACTAACAACCTCGTCGTCATAGAGTACCTTTGATATGAAACCCTCTTCTTCGAGTCTATTTGCTTGATAGACACCTTCATTTATGAAATTGTCAATATCTTCTATTTTCTTTCCTCTTGCAGAAGAGACTTTATCGAGCCAATTTGAATAGATATTATCCAACAATGCAGTCAGCATCTCACGATGTTCTTTAGACATGGTTTTACGGATGAGTGTATCTCCTGCTCTTTTATATTTGCCAATTCTTTCAACTTGTGGTTCAATTCCAAGATTGTCATAAATACCTTTGTAAAATGTGGCTTGAAGAGTGAATCCAAACAAAGAAACGTAAGCACTTGGAGGGGCATAAATTTCTTCACATACACAAGCAATGTAATATTCTTTAACTCCAATTGAAGTGACATAAGCCACAACAAGTTTACCAGATTTTCTGAAATTTAAGACTTGCCTTCGAATTTCATCGAGTTTAGCCCAACCACAATTTAAAGTATCAATATGAAGATATACGGCAGAAATACGAGGATCATAAGCTGCTTTCAACATATTATCGCAAAATTGAGGCAGAGATACCTTGGAATCTGATAATATGCTCTTAGGCTGATCATATATCTTACCTTTTAAAGTGATTTTCAAGACACTGCCGTGTTCAACACGTTCCCGTGGTAATGCTATTAGTGTCTTGAGCTTAACGAGAAATTTTTTGAAGCCGGTATGGGGCACGAAATTGAAGTCACCAGTGGGATAAACATCATCAATGCCTTGTTTTAGATTAGACTTGGAAAACGATGAGTAAGATGAAGAAAGGTAGAATTGAAAGGGTTTGGGCATGAAGATGGGATGAGTAGGAGATGATGGTGAGGGTGATATTGTGCTTGTGTAATAGATGTGACGGAGGCGGTGAGCTGTTGTGCGGGTCAGTGACATCATGTTGCAGCTGTAAACTTAGGATAATTAGGGTTTCTCTGCCAATGACCTTTTTATAACTTAAACTATTAGATTAGATTATTGGCTTATCGAACAAGAAAAAAAACAAAAAAGGTAACACATTTGGACTATCTTTATCTAATTATGAAAATTATTAATACTCGATTCTCTGATGAATTCGTTTTTTTTTTTTTATAAATTCTCTAAAAAAATAATAAATAAATTCTTCTATACAAAAATCATTTTTATTTTAATCCATAACAAACAAGCCTAATGAGACAGGTTTTAAATAATATTTGAAGAATATAAATAAATTCAAAGACTATTTTGTACGTTTGTTACACTTGTATATATATAATCTAGAAGAACGGGAAAAAAAACTGAAAACAACTTCAAATGAAAAGTTGTTTTTTGAAGTGCATTTAAAAAAAAAATTTTTTTAGAGAGCTGAGAAAATAAGGGCTTGTTTGTTATGGATTAAAATAAAATTGATGTTGACATAAAATAATTTAGAGCCCGTTTGTTATAGTTTTTTTAAGAAAATATTTTTTAAAATAATCATCTTTAAGAGTATTGCATCTGTTTGTTATAACTTTTTAAAAAAATTAAAATCTAAAAAAAATCTTAAAACAGCTTCAAATAAGTTGTTAAGAGCAGCTTCTCAAATAATAGACTTTTTTAGGGCCTGTTTGTTATGGATTAAATTAAAAGAGATTTTGACATACACAAATAATATTTGTCATATGAAAAAGAGCTCTGAGAGGGGTTGAGCGAGTGAACCGCGATGGACAGTGGCTCCGCCACGGTCAATCGCACCGGCAATTCTCGTCGGAGGTGAGGATCATTGGGAAGGAAAGGTTCCAGGCAGGGTGCCACGGGGGGGGGGGGGGAGATTGGATTGACGTGAAACCGCGACGGAGGAAAGCACTGCGACAGGAAAATCAAGGTCAGGACAGGTTTCAGGAGCAGGAACGGGTTCAGAACAGGGATGACTTCAAGCTTCGACAGTCTAGGGTTAGATTTGCACCATGGGATGATCGTAACTACGGAGACTCTGATACATGTTCGGAATATTACGGTGGTAGGGTTATGGAGTGGGGAGATAGCGATTTTGATGAGGAGTATGATCGCGGTATTGGAACAGACAGGAGTGGTCCATCACTGCGATTGAAAACGCACAGGTCTGAAGGAAGGCGTGTGGTTGCTACAAGCGATCAGAATGCAGGAGCAAGGGGACTCAAAATAGATAGTCCTGTAAAACGGTTCGTAAGTTTCTAGATAACAAACTTTCCCCCACATGCTTCGACTTTTTTCTTACGAAAGGGGTTCGAAGTTTGTGGCATTCTTGAAGATGTTTTCGTGGCAAATAAGAGGAACGTGAATGGAGATGTTTATGGCTTTGTACGTTATGCAAAAGTTCATGACAAAAATAAATTATTGAAAGCCTTAATTAATGTCTGTTTTGGTCAGTATAATGTACGTGATATGCTAGCTAGGTTTGATAAAAAAAATTACCGAAGCAGGAGGTTGTGGTGAGGGTGTAGGAGGTAAGGTCTTTGATAGGTTAGGTGGAGAGGGAGGAGAGGAGATGGTTAAGGTGAGGAAGAAGGAGGCTGAGGGAGAAAAAAGTGTGAGACAAGGGTCGAGGAAGGAGGAGGAATGGGTGAAGAAGGTAGAGGGCGAGAAGGAGGGAGGTGTGAGGGTAGGGTCGGTGTGGGTGAGGATGGGGGGAGCGTCGAAGAAGGTATGGAATGGTGAGGAAGGAGTAGAGAAGGCAGACGTGGTCAAGGGGAAGGAGGGTAGGAATGCTAGCACAGATACGATGAATATGTGTACAAAATTGGTTCGGAAATATAGATCTTATGAGGAGGATATCAAGTGGGCAACTCGAGGATTGGTTGGTACTGTGACTAATGGGGAATGATACCTCTTATTCAGAACCGAGTGGAGGATGTTGGATTTAAGGATATCGACACCATTCCATTGGGTGCAAATAGGGTATTCATTCATTCACTTTCAGGTGATAATGTTTATGCTATTGTGGGAAAAGCGAAACAATTCTTCAATCTTATTTTTTTCTATCTAGTTGTTTGGGACAAAAGAGTGCTGCCTTTTCAAAGGGGTGCATGGTTACGGTTGTATGGGATACCATTACATGCGTGGAACGAGAATTCTTTTAAACTATGTGTTTTTGATTGTGGAAGGTATTTACGGGCGGACACATGTTCTTTAAATAGAGAAAGGTTTGATTATGCTCGAGTGTTGGTTGCCACGTCGACTTTGGATGTGGTGAATGTGTCTGATCAAATTCTAGTTGATGGTGTCTTAGTGGAAATAAAAATTATTGAAGAATGGGGATTTAATGTGGGCAAGGATGCTTGTTTGTTTCAGGCGGATGATAAATCTGTTACATCTAATCCGAAAAATCTATACACTCAGGATGATATTGAAATAGATAAAAATGTTGAGATTCTTGCGGATAATATTATGAAAGATCTTGTACAAACAAATAAGTTTGAGGATGATGCTGATGGCGGTGGTGAGATCCATTCTTTGGAGACAAAGGCGCATTTGAGTGTGCATACTAATAGCGCGCATTCAAATAGGCAGTCGGACCAGCAACCTACGGTTGAATCATCGTCATTTAATGAGGTATCAAATTCAAAAGATGGAACAACAATGACGTCCTAGAGGAATGAACCGGGGCAGGTGAATAAGGTTGTTGGTGGTGCACCATTGGGTGGCCGTGACTCTAACACGGCGGTTGAAAATCATGTCGACAAGTTGGGTGCCTCTCGAAAAAGAAGAATTAAATCATCAACAAATTTTTCCGAAGATACTAGGTCTCTACGATCGGGGCCGTGGAGTGTTGACTGGTTATAGAATGTTCAACAAGGGGATATTGGCCTTATTTCATCTAATAAGAAGCAGTTGAAGAAGGTTGTGAAGGATAGTAGTGGTAATGGTGGGGGGAATAAACAACATGCAAGTAAAAAGAAAGTGGGAGGAGTGCTTTGACATCCATTGCTTACGTTGAAAAAGGTGGCAAGATTACCTAGTAAAGACAGAGAAGTGGTGATGAAAGTCTTGAGAAAATCCTAAGTTATGAAGGTTCAGAAACAAAAAATCAACAATCGTCGACGTCAAAGGGAGAAAATCACAAAGTCTTTGGAAGTGGGTTCTCATAATTTGACTAATGAATCTTCATCAATGGCTGCAGCGAATAACAATTGGAGGCAGCCTTGATTTTAAATTGTAAGGTGGGTAAGATTTTGTTCTTGTACTTGGATCTTTCGATTGGGGCGATTCCCAAAGGTTAGCATTTTGGGAACCCGTTGTGAATACCATAAAGTCTAGACTGTTGGGGTGGCAAAGTCGTTTTCTTTTGTTCAGTGGTCGGTTGGTACTTCTCAAATTTGTCATGACCTCCTTGCCAGTCTATGCTCTTTTCCTTTTCAAAGCTCCGTCAGGTATAATCTCTCTCATTGATTCTATTTTATCTATAAAAAATTGGGGAGGGAGTGAGGAGAACAGGAAAATTTCCTGGATTGCTTGGAGCTCTATTACTTTACGTCAGGAGTATGGAGGGTTCGGTGTGCGTCGGTTGAAGGAATTTAATATAGTTTTACTAGGAAAATGGTGTTGGTGGATAGAGGAGGGATGTGGCCTAGGGTGTTCGTGGCGAAATATGGTGAGGAGGCAGGGAGGTTGGAGGTTGGGGGCCGGAGTGTTTCTTGATGGTGTCGGTGAGACAAATGGGGGTTGGTTTGCAGGGAGGATGTCGAGAAAGGTAGGAGATGGTTTACAAACGTTTTTTTGGTTTGATAGGTGGGTTGGGGATGTTCCTTTACGCAAGCGATTCCCTCGATTGTTTAATTTGTCTTCTGATAAATTGATAACGGTAGGGAAAATGTTTAGGCTTGGATGGGAGGAGGGTGGTGAGGCGTGGAGGTGGAGGAGACGTCTGTGGGCGTGGGAGAAGGATATGGTAGAGGAGTGTAAGCTCTTACTTGATGGTTTTATTTTGCATTCTGAGGTTTCTGATAGGTGGCTATGGGATTCTGACATCCATGACGGTTACACAGTGAGTGGAGCGTATTAGATTCTGACCAACCAGGTCGATAACTCTCGTGACGGTCTGGTTGATCTTGCTAAGCATCAGCAGGTTCCTCTAAAAGTGTCAATTATGGCGTGGAGGTTGTTGCAAGACAGACTACCTACAAAAACCAACCTTGTCAAGCGCAGAACTCTTAAGCAAGATGCGGCCAGTTGTGTGGCGGGGTATGACCATGACGAAACGACATCCCACTTGTTCATCCTTTGTGATTTATTTAGCTCTGTGTGGCAACATATCAGGTCTTGGTTAGGCGTTGCAGGTGCCGATCCAAGCAATATTGGCGACCATTTGATGCAGTTTATTCATTGCACAGGTTATTCGAAGAGGCGCAGATCTTTCCTGCACCTCATTTGGTTGTTGGGTGTCTGGTTGATTTGGAATGAGCGTAATAAAAGGCTCTTTAATAACATCCAAACTCCAATTATTCAGATTATAGACAAAGTTAAATCTCATTCTTACTGGTGGCTTAAAGCTAAAAATGTCATGTTTGTGTACGGTTCTCAGAGTTGGTGGTCGAACCCTTTGGTTTGTCTGGGCATCGACTAATCACTATATATGTACCTGTTTTGACTCTTGGTTCTTTGAAGTGGTCTCTATAGTACACCTTGTGCTAGGGATATTACACTTCATTTGTTAATATAATCCATTTTTTCTTCTTCAAAAAAAAAGAAGAGATTTTGACATAAAATAATTTAGAGATTATATTTTAGAGATTTTGGACCCGTTTGTCATGCATTAAAATAAAAGTGAGTTTGACATAAAATAATTTAGACATTATTTTTTAGGGATTTATGAAAAAACAGGATCTATTTTGCGTTTGTTTACCGTAATAAAAATCATTTTTTTAAAAAAATAATTTAGTTTGTTTGGATACAACTATATAATTTTATTTTATTTTACAAAATTAGTTCAATATTTTGAACCATATTAGGTGCGTTTTTTTTTCAGCTTTAAAAAAAATAAATTTTGAGTTAAAAAAATCTAGAGATTATTATTTAGAGATTTTTTAAAAAAATCTAAAGTTATTTCTGTTTGTTTACTATGAAAATCATTTTTTTAAGATTTGAAACTCTTACATTTGAGTTCTTTGTATTTAGAAGAAAAAAAATAGATTTTCATTTTGAGGCTAAGGGTGCGTTTGTTTTAGCTTAAAAAAAATTGATTTTGTGTTAAAAGAATTTAGAGATATTTTTTAGGGATTTTTAAAAAAATCAGAAGTTATTTTTGTTTGCCTACAACCCATAAAAATCCATTTTAAAAAAAAAAATGAGTTTCAACTTGTACATGTGTTACCTCCTTGTTTTTGAAAAAAAAAAATGGTTTTTGAGCAAAGCTAATCCTAATAGCTTTTCATTTTCAAGTCAAAATAGATTTTTTTTGATAAAATAATTTTTCTAAAAATCCTAAATAAACACTTAAAAATGAAAAAAGTGATTTTTTTAAGGAATTAAATAGATTTTTTTTAAGAAAAATCTTAAACAAAAGCAACCTAAAACTAATTTTTTTAGCAAAATTGATTTTTTTTATAAAATCTAAAACAAACACCACAAAAATAAAAAAAAAAGTGATTTTCTAGTTTAAAAAAATAGATTTTTTATCAAAAAAAAAACGGGCCAATTTTATCTCTTATGTAAAAAAAACCTATTTTTTGAGAAGCTGCTCCTAACAGTTTCTGATTTGAAACTGTTTTTAGATTTTGATTTTTTTAAAATTTTTTTGTAACAAACGGGCTATCTCACCATTTTATTTTTTTTAGATTCTGATTATTTTTTTTTCTTAAAAAAGTCATTACAAACGGGCTATCTCACCAAAAAAAAACTATGTCATTCAAGTGTTATCCTAATCTACTAATGTAGAATGATCAATATCCATGAAATTACCTAAAAACTTCTTAAAAATTTCAATTTAAATGATATATCATTATTTTAAAGTTCAATAATACGAAAGAATGATCAAAATTGAGTGATTTTAAAATCGGGATACCAATTTCGTGATTGAGTGAAAATAATTATTTTGCTCTTGTGAGCTTAACTTAGTTGGCAAGGATATTACATAGTATATGCAAGGGTGAGAGTTTGAACGTCAAACACACCACTTATTTTCGTTTACGGAATTTCTAGCCACCAAACTCATAACATATGCAAGAGTCAGAGTTTAAACGTCAAACACACCACTTATTCTCTCATTTAAAGAATTTCTATCCACGAAACAACTTGACAAATTTTTTTCATGGTATCTAGTCCACAAAGAGAGTAATCTTAGAATTGATCTTCTCCATGTTTTTGCTCATTCATGTCCAACGAAAGTTAACTCACGCTGAAAAATGCACCTGAGTTAACTCACGTTGAAAATACAGACGCGTGAGTTAACTCACTTTCGGCTATTTTGATGGAAATGAGCAAAACATATGGGAGAAGAGCAATTAGCTAATCTTAGAGGCCTAATTGCACTCGGGCCCCATTTAAAGAAAGCTCATTGGCCCATGGAATAATTAGTTAATTGTAAACCGTTATTTCAGTTGCACTCCCTTCTCCCTCCATTTAACAACCGTAACAAACAATACTTCAAACAAATTCAGTTTGGCGCACTTTCAACTTCAACAATGGCTTCCCTTGCTCCTCGCACACTTCTTCACCACCTAGCTTCAAGTCCAACAATGGCTTTTCTTGCTCGTGGTACACTTCTTCACCACCTACCTTCAACTTCAACAACGGGTTTTCTTGCTCCTAGCGCACTTCTTCACCACCTACCTTCAACTTCAACAATGGCTTTTCTTGCTCATCGGACACTTCTTCACCACCTACCTCCAACTTCAACAATGGTTTTTGTCGCTCCTTGCACACTTCACCACCTACTACGTTCATCTATTCCTACTCAGGTACAACCAATCAGTATATACTCTTCTTCTTGGGTCTCATCTCATTCTTCTCTCTTGCTTAGTGTATTAATTGACCATTCTTATTTACTTTATCACAGGGCACATTCCTTGCCAAAAGTCTTGTCAAGATTCCTTCCAAAACTAAAGGTTTCTTTATATCTTAATCATTTTTTGTTTCTTTTTCTAAAATATTATAATGGGTTATTATGCTTTTAAAGTTGATGATACCATTGCATTTTGTGAGAAAAATATAGGACTGATGATTGTTAGTGTGTGTCTGTCAGTTATGACGATTCACAACTTTGTACCATGAATCAATATACCAGGGACATTATTGCATTTGTTTGTGATTGCTGATATATTTACTTCCATTTCTTTTCATTTATTTATTTTTGAAACATTTTCTTTTCATGGTTTTAGATATCTGTGTTCCTCCATCATTGTTGATCGGCTCGAGCTTCTTACGCTTCAGTACGGTATGTTCTTTAATTACAAATTATATAAAGTTTACTGCAGTATGAGTAAAATATTTATAATAATGTGTTTCATGTTTAACATAAAATTAAAAGGATAAAGGATGGACGCAAGTACTGAAAGAAATCTTTGGCAACGACATATTGGGAAGTGATAGCACCAATGAGGATGAGAAGAAACAGGGGAGGAACAGAGAAGAAGAAGAACGAAGGAAGAAAGAAGAGGAGGAGGAGGCGAGGAGGAAAGAAGAAAAGCAGAAGGAGTTAAAGGAGAGCTGGAGGAAGGAATTTTTGGATGAGATGAGGAAGAAGAGGAAGAAAGACTTGTAGGCCTTGCTTGCTGAATTATCATTTTTAGTTTTGTTCAAAATGGCATTTAAGAGCCCAACATTCCAATGCAGTCAAAGTGTCTTTCAAAGAATTTCTTTGTACTTAATCTGATAACGTTCAAAATCTATTAGAATAGTTATGTTTTCACCTTTATACAAAGAGATAGAGATTTATCAGAACAGTATTGTCATAGTAGAATTGCATAGCTTGACTTCAAAAATAACAATGTGTGTGAATGATTACTTTATAACTATGGTTTATGTTTCGGATGCAGTCCGGGATAGATATAGATCTTGTTTATATTTACGTTGAATAGAACTTTGTTTCTTGTTTTGGATCATTGAGGTTTGTAGATTGGACAAATGGGTTTGATCAATGATTTCCTTCATTTGAGAATAAAAGGGAAACCAGATAGAATAGGTGTTTCAGGTTT
>Ga0228711_1011639_pt1 | contig 11096 bp, 9 predicted proteins | sample MedpolnodulmetaG_2_FD_177996 | JGI IMG/M metagenome (GOLD analysis project Ga0228711, IMG submission 177996) | Root nodule microbial communities from Medicago polymorpha collected in Santa Monica, California, United States - brown nodules | ecosystem: Host-associated > Plants > Roots > Nodule...
GAGATTTGAAATTAATTTAAGGATAATTATGGCAATGCAATAAAATTTTAAAGAGATTTGCTCCCCTCCCCTTCTAAAAATTGAACCAAACACTTCAAATTAAAAATCTCCCCTCCAAAATTCTCGAACCAAACAGACCCTAAAAAATTGCCGGGGACAAGACAATTATGATAACTTTTTAGTTGAGAACCGTAGAAAGAATACATTTATATTATATGTTTTATTCTAGAAAAATAAATCGTGTACGTTCTTTATAAAAAGAAATTGAAATCTTTATAAGTTACAAGTATATGGAGATCGCATAAAATGATGTCATTAATTAATTAAAATTAGAAGTAAATGTCAATAATAAATAATACATCCGTCCTTATATATAAGACTATTTTGCCAAAATCATAGGATTTAAGAAAGTTAATATTTGTATTAAAGTTGTTTGTAATCACTATTGTTTTAAGAGAGAGAGAGTTAGTCTATGTATCATAGCTCCAAAAAAAAAAAGATATTCCCTAAGGGTGTTTATGTATCATAGCTCCAAAAAAAAAGAAAAAGATATTCCCTCTAGTGGGATAAAACATGACAAAAAAAAGTACACAACAATAAAAATAACAAGGAAAAGAAACTTTGATAAAGTTCAACTTCAATCAAATGTAACTTTAGTACATTCTAATCTATTACGATTTAAATAATCTAAAATGCACACCATAATAGAATCCATCCAAATAAGTTTGTTTTATTGATAGTCAATAAAAGATATGAGAAATGTAAAACTAAGTATTTTTCTTTAAATTCATACAATTCAACCATCTATTTCTTAGATGTTAAAGAACAATAATAATTTTTTTAAGGCATAATAACTAGTTGAGAGACAACCTCTAACCAAAGGAGTATTCAACAGCCCATGGAGTTCAATTTAAAAAGTAGCAGTGATATGCAGATTGATAGCAAACCCACCTAAAAAATTAGCATTTTTATCCATGAAAATACCTCTACAAGCAGCAAGATTTAGATAACCCTTAATGGTACCATCTATATTACAATTGATCCCGTTAAGGGTAGGGATTGCCACACCTCATTAACGCAAGGAGCATTGTGCATGAACCTAAATAAAGAAAACTTTTAAAATTTCAAATTCCTAGATGTTAGAATAAGAGTGCACCTTTGTATGATTCCCAACTAAGAAATTGTAAGAAACACGTTAAGTTAACAATAGACCGTCAATTAATATTGACACCATCAAATGATTTTGAACATATTGATAATGGCTACGATGCCAACCACTTTACATTAGGACGATCGATTTCTTTTACAGATATCAATCACAATATGCAAGTTACTGCTGTCCACCTAGATATTATAAATGGAAGTAATCCAATACCAAAGTTGATTTGTAAAGTCACATTCAATAAACAAATGCTTGCCAGTTTCTTCATGCTTGTGACACAAGCTACACATGAAGACTAAGTTTCTTACAACAAGAGATCTGGAAGGAGGAATATATGGATTCTAAATATTTTTGGCCCAAGACTGCTCATTCAATGGAGGCTTTTGAAGCATGTAAGAATCTGTAAAGCACATCTCCCCCTTAGTGGATTTCTTCTAAATAAACTTGTCCTTGACAAAGAATTTGAAAATTTGTACGTTTTCCAAAACAGTAGTGCTATTTCAAGCGAAAAACATATAGCGAGCAATTTCACGAAGTTGTTGCACGCTTAGATCTACTTTGGCAGACAACATGGGTTGTTGGATAAAAAATAGGAGGGTCCACTAAAGATGCAGTTACACAATACAACTCAGTCGTGATGCATTCAGGAGAATAAGAAGCATTTCCCTTTGCGAAATAGACAAGAATATAGATAGACACCTTTTTTCCATACCAACATACCCTATGTGGGAGGGTATTTTGGTAATATGTAACAAATGATATGTAGTTGTTTTGTACCCACATTGCCACATGTTGCATTTATGTGTGGACGTTTAAGAGGTGTATATCACATATGTGTCTATGTATAAGCACAGTGGCGTTGCCAGGACCCTAGATCAGGGGGTTCAAGTAACAAATCTAAAGATAATTTTTTGTTTCAACGTTGAATCTTAAAACAAAATATAATTTTTGAAATCAAAACACGTCTTTTTTGTTGAAAAAAATCATAATTTTTATGGCAAAATATTATTTATATTATATAAATAATATGTATTCAAAAAATAAATTGTAATCAAAATTACAAACATATTCTACAATTATTCATTACGCGATTTCATCTTATGAAATCGTTGAATAATCAATTTTTTATCCATGTTATGGAACACATCTCTCAATAACAGCGGAGCAATATTTTTAAGTGAAGAAGAGTGTTGCTTCTAGAAAGTGACTAATGAAGGTAATTAATCTTCACTAATCTCTATAAACACTAAATTCAAAAGTAAAATATTTGAATAAAAAACATGGAAGATTGCTTTTCTGACTTTTAATACTTGCTAAAAACACAAGTAAAAGATTAAAATACCCCAACAATAGTTAACTAGCGCTGGATTTTTTGGTCATTTACTTGTGTTAATGTATGAATGTCAAAAAAGCAACTCTCAAAAACATGATTCTATATGATAAATACATTACGGGCCTAACGGCCCAATCATCAATTGGGCCCAAAAGTACCCGACCCAACTCCATCAGAACCGAAACCTAACCTAAAATTGATGAAACCCTAATTTACACCTATAAATAATTGCCAAATTCCTCATATTTGCTATAGGAAACGAATCAGCTGTCGGCTATCTCCTTCGTTTCTCTATTCATTTTTCTTTTTATTTTGTGTATTCAAATTGTGATATCGTTAATTTTTTACATGAACAATTTACGAGTTATTTTTTGTTTCGTACTTTTATTCTGAGCTATGATGTAAAAAACTGTGCTGGAGCTAGTCAATGATGGCGCAATCCTCTAAGAAGTTCTGAGCTCTAATTTTTTTTTTCTTCAGTTTTTTAACTAATAAATTAATTAAGAGGGAATAAGAGAATCGAAGTGACGATAAAATTCATTTGTCTGTCAATCCTCTGATTCTTATTGATGTAATTTATGAATCCCGACAGGTTCTGATCGTTTTCTTAATTCCCTCTTTAATTTTTTTGTTGTTTAGGTTTATTTCTAGTTGAATGATTGGAGATTTTTCTTTTTTAAGTCGACAATAAGCTGCTCGTCAAACAATGACAACCAATTTCTTTTATGAAAAATCTGTTCTCTTGATATCAATATTATGAATGGGTATATGATGAATCTAAGTTTATGTAAATGGGTAATTTGCATCTGAATTTCATTGATGTTATTATCACCTTGGAGAACTGATGCCCAAAATTTATATCGAAACTTGTTTTTGTTATCAAACTTGAGTTTGTCTGTGTTTTGTTTTCTGTTTGTCATATAATTCATTCTCCAAATTGAGTTAAACTATCATTATCTGAGTTTGCTTTACTCTCTTGTATTAAATTTTGGTGCATTGAGAGGGAAAAGAAATGCGAGGTGATGATAAAATTCATTTGTCTGTCAATCCTCTGATATTCTTTGATGTTATTCATGAATCCCGACAGGTTCTGATCGCTTTCTTAATCCCCTCAAACTTACATTGTTTTTTGTTGTTAATTGGTTCCTTTTGAGTTACTTGGTTTTTTATATATTATGTTCTCTTTTTGAGTCTATTTGAATGGGCATATGATGAATCTAAATTTGTGTAAATGGGTAATTTGCATCTGAATATTATTGATGTTAAAATCACCTTGGAGAACTGATGCCCAATATATCATTAAGCTCTTCTATAGCAAACCTTTGCATCCTTTTTTAATTTGCTTTGATATAGTAGTATGCTGTCTTGGTGTTCTTTCATTGAATTTATAATTTGATCCTTTACTAATCCCCTTGCTACTTGTTGATCATGCCCGTTACAAAAATCGGATTGAGATTGAGGACAGACATTGTTGAAGGATATGTGCAAATGATGACAAACTTGACAGGGACATCAGATCTCCTAATTAGAGAAAATGCTGATTTGTCTGTGGGAATCTCTCTGATGCACATTTTATCACAAATTTCTTTTTATTGACAAAAACTAATACTGTAGAAGGATATGAATTTGAGACATACTAAAAATATTAAAAATGGAAATGATAAATTCAAGGATAATATGAAATGAAACCTAGAGTGTGAACCTGTAAATGAAAAGCATAAAGAACAAAATCGTTGATTATGTAATATGAATCTTGGAGTTCCCTATATATGATCCAAAATATATTAATATGCAAAACCTAATTGAATTTGAGGAAGAGTTGAAGCAAGGGAGTTCTATGTAGATATTCAAATTAAGTTTATTGGCAAAATGGAGATGGAGGTTGATTCCACGGAAACACTCACACTGGAAAGATGTTATAGTTGGCAAGTATGGCAACCAAATTTGTGGGTTTGGATGGTAATGTGGTATCTTGGCCGTCATATGCTTCTAGGTGGTGGCAAGATGTTTCCTCTTTGGAGGTGTTGGTGGGTCAAAATTGGTTTAACAGAGAGGTTACAAGAATTATGAATACTAGTTTTTGGAATGATATTTGGGTGGGGAATACTTCTCTCCGTATGTTGTTTCCTGGTTATATACTCTATCACAAAGTAAGATGATATTTTAACATCTCTTATGGATGTAGGCTAAGGGAGGGAGTGGTTTTGGAATGCGGAGGAGATCGGTATTTTTTTTCCTCCACAAAATTAGCATATAATTTTGTTGTTTGAGTTTTGGCTTTGAGTGTGCTTTTGAGTAATTTAGAAGAGGTGGTGTTTGGATCTATTTGAAAAAGTCCGTCTTCGTTAAAGGTTGAGGCGTTCTCTTAACTTCTCCTTGACCGTTTACCAACCAAATCAAATTTGGCAAGGAGAAATGTTTTGTTGCCGGATGATAACTTGAATTGTGTTCTATGTGGCGATGCTGAGGAAACATCCTCTTATCTCTTCTTGCATTGTGGCATGGTGTTCAAAGTGTGGGAGAAGGTGTTTCAGTGGCTAAATGCTTTTATTTTTCCTTATAACTTGGTCGTACATTTTGAATGTTGAAGTGTGGAATTTCGAAACAATAAGGTGTAAGGGCTATTGGTTAATTTGGTGTGCAACCTTATGGGTGATATGAAAAACTAGGAGCGGTAGAATCTTTAAGAATTGTGCAAAGGAGATTGATGACATGACGAGGTGAAGGTCTTGTCTTGGCAATGGAGTCTAAATAGATTGAAGATTCCATCGTGCCTATTCTATGAATGGTGGTGGAACTTTTTGGATTGTTTATTGAGATAGTTTAGCTTTTTCAGGTTGGAAGGTTTTAGGTGTTTCTTGGGGGATTTCGGGTTAGGTGACCGCATATTTACGGTGCCTTTGTATTCTCACCTAATTTTGCTTAGCCGCTCTTGTGCGGCGAGGCTTTGAGTAAATTTGTTGTTTCAAAAAAAAAAACTCTAGTTCTAGTGAGGAAATCGAGATCCATGTAGTGTTTGAACATATGATTTCCTGACCACAATGGTTACAATCTGCAGCAAAAAAAAAAGCTTATTGACATTAAAATTGTTGGGTATGATAAACGTTTGTCTTATTAACACACACCTTTTCTTCAATGACACTGATCTTGTTGCGACAATGCTCAACAACACCACAAAGTTACAACCCACTCTACATGTTCCTCGCCGAAGATTTGAAACAATCTAAGATTGGACACGTTATCCCTAAACGTAGCCTTGTATTGCACGATATTAATAAAACCCTGATTCTTGACTGTAAATAATTGCCACATTCAGTTGTTAGTAACTTAACCATTTTTCAAAATGAGGTATAATGAAATAAACAATGTTGGAACGAGTCATATTTTGCTTGTCAATGATTGCACAATCCTCTAAGAAGTTCCGAGCTCTAAAATTATGATTTTTTGATTGATATCAAATTTTTTATCTGAATTTCATTGATATCAAATGCATAAATTGGTTTTTGTTCTCTATTAGTTGAAAAATTTGATCAACTTTCAACTTTGTGTTATTTAGTTAGTTGAATGATTAATAATCATGCGGGAAAAGTGAAGCAACATTTGTGGAAGTATTACTCGCCCTGCCTCAAATACGGTCTTCGAGTCTTTAGATCAACATATAAAATTGTGGATTCAATATACTGCATCAATCAATTCTAGCAGTTGAAGTAAGATTGGTTTGTATTTGAAATCGCATGTCCAAACCAAAATATGAGATACAATCTTAATCTAATGACTGCAAGATGTTTTGATCATATACAACTCATGAGCAAGCTGCCATATATGTGCACAACAAAGACCCTTCCACAACTGGTAGTGATTCAATGTGATTGAGCAACATAACTCTTGTACTAAAATTATAAGGCAAATGTTAACTTGTGCCCTTGAGGGCACATGTTAAGGAACTTATTATAGAAATATATGTATTAAAAGTCGTGCATTCAACTTCTTAAAAGTTTAAATACTATGTTTTTCAATGCAAAGTTGCTCCTTTTGGATTCCTTAACATGTGCCCTTAGGGCACAAGTTAACATGACCTAAATTATAATTGATCATAAAATGTCTACCGGATTAAATATGCAGATGATAAGTATACCAGATGACTTAACAGTTATAATATGTGATGTGAAAAATCTTAAATAACACATGAACAAACCTATTTTGTTCAATTCTCTCTTGGTTTCATCCATTTTAGTGGAATCAATATGTTAATATGCACAAAACATAAAAACAAAAAAAACTCATGGCTTGTTAAAACTTATGTACCAAATACTACATCATATCTTCCAAGACAAGAAATATACATCATGATAAATGATATCAAATTTAGTTAAGAAAAAAAACTGCATTATGCCATTACCTTATTTCCCATGTAGCCCATAAGACCAATTCCAACCGGAGAAACTATCAAATGATGAACATGCCTTCTCAGCTTCCTTTGCACCCAAACAGACACATATATTCCTACCATCTGCTTACTCACAATCCGAACATACTTAGGCTGTGATTTCACACTTCCTATTCCATTAATATCTTTGTCAATTGGTAATTCGGAAAAATATATTTTCCTCATCAACAAGGGAATCAAATACTTTAGGCACCATTTCCTTTTGCTTTTTTCATTTCATAAAATACAATGAAACACTATCTATCAAGTTAAATCCTATTCTAGCCGAGCTGCATAGTACTCTGCAAAATTTCAGAAATGAATCAACATGATGGATTGCATATGATAGAAGTTCAGGCCAATTATGCTTTTTTCTTCCTTCTTTTTTATTTCATCATCATTGTCTAAAGTTTGTATACATTTCTCATCTACCATATCAAGTGGATTAGTTTGTAAATCAAAACAAGAATTTGTTCGAGCGAATGAGGGGCACGGGGCACTGTAGGTTTTGTGTTTAGTTTCCAGTGCAGGTCCTCCTCGAAACTGTTGAGCAAAATATAAGAATTAATCAACTTTGTTATTAGCACTAAAATTTAACTCACTATAGAAAAAATTTGAACTTGAATTGTAGGGCTTTACCCCGTGAAGAGCCCTTTCAAAAATTCTCGAAGGCCAAGGATAAACCAAGACCTAAGAGGGGGTTGGAAATAGTTTCCAACCAGCAATAGACGCGCCTCGGTTAAAATCTCATTAGCTGCGTCATTGCCCCAAGCGCAAAGATAATTTCATATGTACTAAGCTCAGCTATTTATAATATTATGAAATACATGTTCTTATGATCTTGGAGTGTGTTCCTCTCAAGATCTCAGATTTGATTTTTCCTGATGTCAATTTTGGTGGACAAATCCATACAAAACTTTACCCAGACTTTAAATGGAGCCCCGCAAGTGGGCGGTGGGATTGGTCAGATTAGTAGGTTCTTGAATCAGATATCGAGTTTTAAAAAAAAGTAAAATCTTTAACCAAGAAAACTTCAATATGATATTTGAAATTGTAAAGTTGTACCAACATAAGTCAATAGCATATAACAACAAAATATCTACAATTATAGCAAAGGTTAGAAATATGACGAATTTAAAGTATCAAGAATAACCAAGCATCCAGATTTGTAACGTTGACGACACGAAAGTCATTGATTGAATCTGCCTTAAATAGAAGCTAAATGTTAATATGTCGATATGAACCAAGACGACGAACAAACCAAATGTCACATTAAGATGCCGAAATCATAAAAATAAAAAACTAAGTGTATGTGAAAATAACTTATTTAAACAAAATGAAGGAAAAATATGATTTAGAGGGGTGATTTCATACCAACAATTAGCTCTAAACCACTTATCTTAAGTGGATGAAGAAGAAAGAGAGAGGTTAATGGAGACTACCAATTCATATTTAGTGTAAATAACCAGAAGATTATGTAGATCGAGCAATATCAATATCTTTGGAACTACATAAACGAATTAATGGTGGCATTAGAGGATGAAGTGAATTTATTTATTTTTAGTTTAAACACATTTTTGTCCCTTATTTAAAAAACAATGAAGTTTTACCTCCTATATTTTAAAACCCGTTTATGATCCTGCTATACTCTCGTCTATTTTTTGATGATGTGTCTCATCATTTATGACACGATGACACTCATTAAACATATTTTTGTGACATGAATATTAGTCAACATGATTCCTTAAATGTTGTCATGTCATAAATGAATATAACACATCATAAAAATGACTCAAAAATGATACCGAGATCAAAATTGAAAAAAAAAAAAAAAAAAAAAAATCAAATAAGAGGACAAGATATCAAAATTTCAATTTTTTTTTAAATAGAGGATAAAAAATTCATCTAAGCCTTTTATTATTATTTTTGGTGTGGGACTAAAGTTCAATGTACACACCATTGATAAACTTCATGCAAAGCCCGTGGAGTTGGGATTCTGCCATTACTATCCTTCCTTCCTTCTCCCTCAAACGCTGGTGTCAGTCAGGTGTGGTGGTCCTTCCTCAGTTCCTCGTCTTATACACATTGATCCATTGCAACCAGACCCCAAAACTTGGAATATTCAATACCAATTAGTACAACCACAAAAAGAATATCACACTCCACCACCTTTCTTATTTAGTCAAAAAATCAAATTCCCTTTATTCTTTAACACAACAAAATTAGAAACATACATAACTCTTCACTTTATTTTCAGAAGAAATGAAGTACTCGATTGCGGTGGAGTACACCGGACCTCCCCATGCAGCACCGGTAACAGAGCTTCCTTCCTCAGACACTCCGTCATTACCGTCTCCAGCGATCACATTTGACGTCGGAGAAACTGTTATTATCAATGTCGACATGTTAGTGTTACTATCAATGTCGTGTCTGGTTTGCGTGTATGTGTCGGTGCTTCATAGCTTCTATAATAAGCGCTTATGCTTTTAGCACTTAATTAAGTTGTTTACCCATATTTATTTGTCTGCTGTTTGAAATTGAGTTTTACTTGGGGTGCTGTGTTTTTTTAGGAAGGACAGAAGCCTTGTAGTATTATTACTCCTCATCTGAATGTTGGAGGACCCATCAAACAGGATGCTAGCAATGGAGACACTCAGGTTTTCATCAATGGTCGAGAAATAACAAAAGTAGAGCTTCGGATGTTGCAGGTTGAAAATCAAGTTTATGCAAATATTACTAGAAAATTAAAGGCCCTGTCTTAATCATTTATGTTCTTGTGTTGTTTAACAAATAATGTTATTGAAAGGATCCTGTTTTGGTTGAACAGTTGGCGGGAGTTCAGTGTGCTTGTAACCCACATTTTTGGGTCAATGAAGATGGTTCATACCAAGAAGAGGGACAGAAAAATACCAGAGGATATATATGGGGAAAGGTAACATTTTTTTGGAAATTTGCCGCATTGTTTTACTATTTCCAATTTTGCAATCTTACGCACTTGTTTTCCTTGTTAGGCTGGAACAAAGCTTGTATGTGCCTTCCTTTCCCTGCCAGTTCCTTCTAGATATTCAACTTCATGTGGATTTCTATCCTCCAATGAGGTTACCAGAACGGTTCCTGATTACGTCGAGCATGGAATCGTTCACAAACTCCTCTTGGTTGGTTATAGTGGTTCTGGGACAAGCACTATTTTTAAGCAGGTGATTTTTTATTTGGATTTGCTATTTCTGTCTGCTTATTGTTTTATGCTTGGAACTTTCTTTTAGTTGGGAAAATTGCATTGGAGAATATGTTCAAAAGCTTGTGTTCATCAAAATTTTCATTCTTAAGTCACTTAAACAAGCTAACATGGGAAAAGCTTCTGGGAGTAGTCAGTCATAAGGAGTATGATATAGTCGGTCATAATATTTTGTGGATACACAATCATGTGTATTGTCAATCTTGGATTGGAAGCAAAGTCATGTTATCCTTGTTTAGCTAACATCATAGCTGGACACGCAGGCACTTGAAGAAGCATTGTCGATTTCAAACTATTGAGTGTTTTTAAGATATTTAAGACTTATCAATGTGCTGCTACATATGATGCATGAATTGGCTTCTAAAATCTGAAACTTTTCAAATAAACTTTTAACCTCCAACCCTTTCCCCTGGAAAAAATTGAGTATTGCAGTCAATGACTAACTATGCTGTACTCTTCTATGTCAACATGTTTGTTGTTACTAAAAGCTAAAGAAATCAACAAAAGCATTGCTAACCTATTAATCGAATTGTAAATGCTTTTGTCAGGCCAAGATTCTTTACAAAAGCATTCCCTTCTCCGAAGATGAACGTGGAAATATAAAGTTGACCATTCAGACCAATGTCTATGCATATCTTGGCATACTCCTTGAGGGCCGTGAGCGCTTTGAAGAAGAAAGTTTCCGGAATTTAAAGAAAAGTAAATCTTTACTTAATACTACAGTTTATATTTAATGTTTTCCCTTCTTTCCACTCCCACTAAAGTGCTAATTTTTTATTGAGTTCTGACTGATTAGAATATATTTGACAATTATGTCCACATAGCAGAAAGGTTTATTTTTCTGCAGACTTTAAATATCTTGATATGCATTCTACCAAAAGAAGAAAAAAATGTTGATTGGCTAGTGGCATTTTGCTACAGGAACCAGTCCAAAACTTGG
>Ga0228711_1011640_pt1 | contig 11096 bp, 7 predicted proteins | sample MedpolnodulmetaG_2_FD_177996 | JGI IMG/M metagenome (GOLD analysis project Ga0228711, IMG submission 177996) | Root nodule microbial communities from Medicago polymorpha collected in Santa Monica, California, United States - brown nodules | ecosystem: Host-associated > Plants > Roots > Nodule...
TAAATCTCATTAAATCTTTAACAAAATGAATAAATAATTAATAGCGTTCATCGTGGAAAAAAAATTTTAAAAAAAAATATTAAGGAAAAGTTATAATATATCGTATTTTTAATTTTGGATTGGAAGGAAAAAAGGAAATATTGTATTTCATATTTTTGCTAAACATGGAAGTTAAATTATTAAAAAGTAAAATAGAAGTGATCGGGAAAAATATCAAATAATTAATGAATTAAATTAAATCATCTGCTAATAATGCATCGAAAGAAATAAATTAAATAAAGAATTTGAATAAAAAAAGTAAAATATTTAAACTCTAAATAATTCAAAATTCAAAAACATCATTAACTTTAACGTTGACTACCTAGAATAATTTAAAATAAAATATATTTAATCAAATATCTTATTAATAACATGCTTATAATAATTTTCAAATATAGAAAAAAGAAATTTTTCATAAAATTATCGTTTTCAATTTTTAATGTAATATTAATTACTATTTTTTATTATTATTATACTCTCTAATTTATATTATGTGCATCACCTAACGAATACTTTTATAAAATTATTATTTTCTTTATTTCATATTTGGCAAAAAGACGGGCACACACGTCCCCGTCTTTTCGCTCTTATTATTTCGTTAACGTTTGAAAATTATGAATGATGTTTTTTTATGAAATTTTGATTTTGATTAAAAAGTAAAAATATAAAAAAAAAATATATGCTTTCAAATTATAACAAATCAAACTAATCATGGTTATCTATTTCAATAACACCAACAATATAACAAAAAAAGTGTAATCTGAATTCTTATTTTTTTTAATTATAAAAAAAGTTGTTTAAGGGTATAAATGGGATAATGAAAAAGTAAGTATAGATGTACTCATTCTAGTTTGTTACACTTTTTAAAAGATAAAGGAAAAAAAATTGGACATATATATACTCAAATCGTGTTTGTTACACTTTTATTTTAATATTTGAATTTACTTTTATCTATTTATTATATGTGTTATTTGTATTGAAAGTTGTGGGTAATTTTAAAAAGAGAAAAAGTCAATCCAAAAGGGGCAAAACATGATATTTTCTTTATATAGTATAACTTTTTGTTTGAAATGATCTAATATGCAATTTTGTGTGGGAGGGAGGGAGTATATAGTTTTATAGATACATACTAACATGATTGATATATTTTTTAATGATTAATTGATATGATTAAACAGATTGTTTTTCCTAAAAAAATTATTAAATAGATTTTTATCAGTACATTATTTCATATAAAATTAAATGTTATTCCTCGTCTTATAATAATAATTGTCATTTTTGTAAAGAAAAATAATATGACGAATATATTTACAAGGAGCATTCATCCTCTACAACAAGTCTAGACCTAGCATCATAGCATGAGAAATCTGAGTTTAGATTTTCTCCATTTATATTCCTCTCTATTTCTTCTATTTAGAGAGATAAAGACACAAAAATGTTTGAAAAAAGATTAAGTAATTAACAATGGTGAGACTCACTTACGGGTAGAGTTCACTATCAATTTTTTGTGTTTATCTCTCTCCAAATTATATACTCTATTTATTTTATCAAATTAAGAGGATCTCAACTCGAGAAATCTACCCACGTCCTATGAAGGGTTAAAGAACTCCCACCAAATCACATGCTCATTAGTCGAAAACAAATCCAATACAACTAGTCCTTAGAAATGTGGTTCGATATATCATGAGTCATGACATCTACACTGAAAATGCTAAAAAAATGCCTTTTTAAATGTGAAATCCCATGCTTTCTAATGGAACAATCACCTTCAATCGCTTGCTTCACCAATTTGTACCGACGTATGCCTATTAATGAGCTTTTCATGCAGTTTCATGTACAAATTTCCTTTCAAGTTGTATGACTTCTCAATTCATGCCTTATTTTAATGTAAAAATGTCCCTTGCTTCACCAATTTTGTTCATTCATTTGTCATCTTCTTCTTGGATCAAACCATCCACTTGTTTCCACTCCAACACTCCGTATAGATTTGGATAGCACTCGCCACCATCAACGAATTCAAGGAGATTCTTGATCCAATCCTTTGGATTGAGCACCTTGACCTTCGTTCCACATCGGACACTACAATGTTTTTCTATAAAAGCGTAATCAAGTTTGGGGATAGAAACTTTTAACAAAGTGCATCTACATGAGGAGGACCAAACGAGCTACAAGCATGAATTGTGGTTGTAGCAGCAATAGTTGAAACACTTGGGATAGGGGATAAAGATAGATGTCATCAGCTTTATGTGAGTTACCACCTGGGAAACTTGTTGTGAGTTACTAAAAAAAATGGGTGGAGAGTCAGACGTCTCGTTCTTCCAATATTTTAATTAGGCATGCATATTTCCTCGAGCTTTCACCTTGGCAAGGAGTTTTCCCAATTTAGTTAGCTTTATCTTTGGTTTCATCTAATATGAGAGATAAAAAATAAAAATATCGGAAATCATTACTACCTCAAAAACATTAAAAATTATTTGATGGCACTTACTAAAATATGTCTTCAGTTTAGAATGGTACATTTGAGGATGTCCCTAGGTTCCATCATGTACATCAAATTCAAAATTCCAATAGTACATTGGGTCATCGGAGGAAACAACTCCTCGTTTAACCCTTTAATACCCACAACTCCGGGAAAAATACAATTTTAGCTTGTTTCCAAACTTTATTGGAGGAAAAAACTCTGTTGTCATCTCTTAACCATTAAGTAGTGATGCACTATAAAAAGAGACTCTTGCATACTATTTTATTCATTCAAAAAGTTAGTGGTACAAGGTAAGGGTCAAGAATCATAGATTCAAGGTAGATGATTTCCCTCCTCCTCTTGCTCTCACTAGCGTATTTTTTTTTATTGTTTTGTAATGATGTATGTTTTCATGAGTAACTAAACGTCTCTTGAGTAGGGTTTAACGATGAACACATTCTTATTTAATGGATTCAATAAATAAAGATTTCATTCAGTTTATGATTCAAGTGTCAGATTTAATTTGTATATGTCTGTTCTCTAATGCTTTTTCAAACTAACGATGAAACTGATCTCTAGGTGGATTATATGATTGACGACCCTACTTCATTCCGACCAAGACAATAGTAAATTGCTTACTTTCTCAATTAGATTCTTTTAATCAAATCTTTTTTTTGTGGTGATCGGGGTTCAAACCCTAGACCTTGCATGTATTATGTATTGTCCCTACCAACTGAGCTAAGCTCACGGGGACCTTTTAATCGAATCTAAGTATGAATTTACGGTTTTGACTCGTAAGAAAATGGCGCAATTGTAACTAGTTTAATTGTGGTGATACAAAAATAAAACTTTCACGGCTATATCATAGGGTCATAATTTTAATTTCTTAAATCAAAAGATAGGTCATAAGTTAATGATTAAACGCATTAATTCTAACAAAGACGGAAGGGTAATTCAAGGATTCTCCAATTGGCGTTACGTATCTAAATGAAACAAACTTAATCTTGCATTGTATGTGCAATTAAGTCCATGCAACGACTTATAATAAATTCTGCTAATTACTAAGTTGAACGACAATCCTTGTGAGACGATAACTTACTACTTTATTACTTTTTACGGTTTGATGTACTTACCAATTCGTCTATCAAATTTTTGGTGTTGTTGTCAGGGGTTGTTGATATTTTGACAAGGTAATCGCAGAATTTATTTTATGAATAATTAGGTTAGGTTTAGGTACGTTTTTTAATTTCTATTTTTTATTTATTTATTAATTTAATTTTTCGATTATTTTTTTTAGTTTTTTTTTTAGTTTTAGGTTAGATACTAGAAATTAGGGTTTCCTCTTTTCTAGTTTAGTTTTATCTTTTAGGATTAGCTTCTAATCATTTTAGATTAGGTTAGTTTTTATTTTCCTTGTTTTTAGGTTACATTCGATTTGTTTTTATTTTATTAGTCTTATCTTATTTCAAAAAAAAAAAAATTAGTTTGTTTTTATTAATTTTATTAACTCTGAAACTCCACTGTGGTTGATGGTGTTGCATGCTTCTAAGTAATAGGTCAGATGAGCATTACAATCCTCTGATTCCTTACTTGAGAACTGGTTCTCCTTTAGAGCGGTGAGAATTGTATTTTTGATGTCAAAGAAGATTGATGGTGTTGCATGCTTCTAAGTAATAGGTCAGATGAGCATTACAATCCTCTGATTCCTTACTTGAGAACTGGTTCTCCTTTAGAGCGGTGAGAATTGTCTCTTAACCTCTAAGTAATCATCTACTATAAATAGAGACCCTTGCACAGACACTTATTCATTCAGAAAGCTACTTGTACAAGTCAAGGATATACCATCAGGAGCTTCAAGGCAAAGGATCTACATCCTTCTCTTGTTTTCCCTAGGGTATGTTTTTTTATTTTTTTGTAATGATGTCGGTTGTCATGTGCAACTAAACCTCTTTGATTAGGGTTCTAAGATGAACATCTTCCTATTTTTTGGATTCAATTAATAAAGTTTTTATTTGTTATGATTTCAGCTATATTTGCTTTTCATTTGTTTCACCGTTTAAATCTTTTGCAAACTAGGTTAGAGTTCATAAATTAATTATTGCACTTTAACCGAGTCATTACATATGACTTTTGCTTAAGAATCTTTAGTTTATTAGGGACCCTTAGGGTATGAGATTTAGACATCTCAATGGAGTATAATTCCATTAGATGACAATTTAGGAGGCACGCGAGAAGTTGACGTCAAAGGATATGTCCATGGCTTTCATGATTGATTTACAGGGGTTATGGAGCAATCCGACATCTATAGGGATATTCTTCCTATGAAAAAACCATTGTTGATATAATCCTTATATCTAAATTAATAGGTAATTTGAATTCATCCAATAAAGAAGGAATAGTGGATTTAAGGATTCCCTAATCAGCGTTACGCATCTGAATAAAACTAACCTAATCTTGTATTGGGCATAGCAATTAAACCATGCAAACCTCTTTTAAATCTCTTTTTTTATTTAAGTTCAATAAGTTCCACAAGTTACCAAGTTGAACGGAAATCCCTGTGGAGACGATAAACTTACTACTTTATCAATTGTTACGATTTGGTGCACTTGCCAATATGTACACCTTTCATCCAGAAGTTTTTGGCGCCGCTGCAAGGAATTGTTGATATTTTGACAAAGTAATCGGTACAATTTATTTTGTAAATGAGTTGGTTAGGTTTAGGTAAGTTTTTATTTTATGTTTTTATTTTCATTTTATTTGTTTTTATTTTCGATATTATTTAGGTTAGATTTAGTTGTTTTTATATTTTTTTTTTGTTTTATTTTTGTTATATATCCAAAAACCAAAAAAAGAAATACAAATTTTTTGTTTTAGTCTAGTTCTCTACAAAAGCTCTTTTTAAAATGTGTGATGTTGATTCAGGTACCTTGCTATTCGACTCAGACATCGATAAAACAAAGAGAGTTGTCCGGAAATCTATCTGAGAAGCAAGAGAAGCAGCAACTAATCCATTGTCTGATCTTAGTGATTTCTCATCCGACGACAATGTCGGAGACATGGAACACATAACATTGTTATGGAAGACTCGATAACCTCAATGAAGTTGCTCAAGGGTTTCAACCAACAAACCCAGTCTTCTTTGATGCCAAGAACTTAGTTCTCACAGCGTTGAAGGAGAGCCAAATTTCAGGTACTGAATCAGAAGATTTTAATGCTCATCTAGCTTATTTCTAAGAAGCTTGCAGCACTATCAAACAATAAGGAGTTTTAGAGTCTGACAAGCGACTCCGTTTGTTTGTCTATTTTCTGAATGGACGAGCAAACGACTGGATTAATGCACTTCCGAGTGGCACCATAGCTACTTGGGACCAATTGAATAGGGCCTTTCTTTTTTTCCAACAATAAGGTACACGGCGAAGAGGCGAGAGATTTCTAGTTTTCAGCAAGAAGACGGAGAAAACTTATATGATGCATGGTAGAGATACAAGCTTCTACATAAGAGATGTCTAGGGCACAACTTTTCTTAGATGGAAATCACCTTGATTTTCACAAATAGTTCGAAGACACAAACAAAACAACATGTCTTTGAACGAATACCGACCTAGAGGTAATGATAAAAGTGTTTATAAGAAACAAGGAGTTCTACATCTCAACACTTTGGATGCCCTACTAGCAGGTCATCAACGTCTAAGAGACAAGATAGAAACAATAGCTAAGAAGTTGGAAGCGGAAGAGGTGGCCAGTTGTCAACAAATGGTATAGGTTGTGACTTTTGTGAGCAGGCTCATGAAAGTGGTGTGTGTCTTCCAGCATGTTTAGGGTTATCCGAAGAGCAAGTAAATTACATGGGAGCTTTTTCTAGACAACAAATGAATCCTTACTCTAACAATTTCAATTTTGGTTGGCCAAGCCGTCAAATTTTTTCATGGGGTGGAAACAACTTCCAAACACCTCAACCTACCAAACAACAACATCCAAGGAAAAATCTTGAAGAAACTCTCGGTCAATACATGAAGACTGCTCAAAATCATATTGAAGCAATCACAAAGAATCATGAGGAAACTCAAAGGAACACTGAAGCTTCAATCTAAAATCTAGAGACTTAGATTGGGAAGATTTCCAAACAAATCGCTAACATTGATAACTCAAGAAGAGAAGTGTGCAAGATGGTTGTAGATGGAAAGCATGGTCAGGAAGAAACCGACGGAAAGGGAAACAGTAAGCCAAATCAGCAAGTTACTGAACCTACCCCTTTAGTTGTGCAAGCTCAGAAACCGAAGAAGAAAGAAAGGTAAATAAGATGGAAGTAATTTTGGAGATTCTAGAAAATTAAAATGTTACTCTACCTTTTGTTGTTGCCCTTGAACATAATCATATCTATATACGGTTTATGAACTAGTTTCTCTCCAAACAACAAGAACATTGAGAAATTGAAGAAGCACGTAGAATAGTACACTGTATGACAATTTCTATGAAGTAGAAGGAACTATATAGTGGTGGACAAGGAGATTTGAGATAAAAAGGAAGAGTAAGGAGGAAGATGACCCAAGTAAAAATGACAGCAAGGAAGGAGTACCCATGAAGGAGCTGAGTAAAGAGGTGAAACCAAGTCTGATTGAACCTATAGTTGTAGGTGAAGGTGAATCTACAACTTCTGAGAAAAGACAAGTACCAACAATGTAAGTAAAGTCCATGAAAGAGAAAAACAAGCTTTCAAAGAAGAGGTTACTGTTGAGGTATCAGAAACAGTACTTAAGGAAGAGACACAACATAACCTTGAAAAACGCAAGACTCTTGATGTGGAAGTTGAAAATAGTGAGAATCAAGAAAAATAAAATTTTCAAGAACTCGTCAAAGCGTTAGAAAAGTTTAAAGTGACCATGCCCATCAGAGAAATGGTCGAACAAAGTCCTTGTTGCATGAATTTTCTTCAAGAGATCATGAAACTGGAAGAGAAGGCATCAAATGAAGAATTTATTTCTCTAACCAAAAACAGTTGTGCTATTAATGAATTTCAGGTCCAGCGAAAGGAAGAAGATCCTAAATGTTCCAATGTCCATGTGACTGTGGGGGATGTCTATGTAGGAGAAGCTTTGTGTAACCTAGGAGCAGGTGGTAATCTAATGCCACTAGCCACATTCAAACTAATCGGAGGTGAGGACATGCTTCATGGACGTTGGACTTGCATATGGGACCATAACAATGCGTGTAGGAATTGTGAGGAACTTGATGATTGACATTGGAGGATTTCAATTTGAGATTGATGTCATTGTTGCACAAGACAACGAAGGACAAGACTGCCCGCTGATTTAAGGGATATCATTCATGGCAACTGCTAAAGCTTTGGTCAACTAGGAGCGCCAAAAGTAAATGTTCATAAGGTAGTTGATCCGCTATTTTTGTCTTATGAATTAAAAATATCATTTTATGTTGTTTTACGTTTTAAATTTATCAGCTAATTGAAGCGATAATTTTATGAATCACTTCAATTAGTTTACCATCAGCTAACATTTGCCAAACACTGGATTTGTTTTGATAAAAAATAAATAAAGCTTATGACTAGCGACAGAAGTAGGATGTAATATGAATAAATGAACTTTTTCCAATATTTTTATATACATTTTCAAACAAATATCACTATCTTAAAAATGCCTTAATCAAAAGTACATCGAATACTTTTTATTTTTACACAAGTACATCGAATACTAAACTGCTAGGAAAGTGAAAGAATAATTAAACACCAATAAATAAATTGGCAAGAAGGCCTTTCCATGATAATCATTATAATCTTCTTGGACCAAAAATATGCTGAATTTTCTTATAAAATAAATATGCTGCATTTACATAAGCTACGCATCATCCAACAATACATTCCTCTATTTGGCCTTTGGACCACTACTTCAATTCTTGTAATTTCAAGCAATGCAAGCTGGTAAAAAGCAAGTAGAAAAGAAAGATAACCCTCTTCTCTGCACACAATAAGATGAGAAAGAGAACAAAATTATAAAAGGAAAGTAATCAAGACTTTATCAAAAGATGTAAATCTTGACCAAATTAAGAGTATAACATTAGGCATATGGTCAAAAAGCAAGTAAAATCACATTTTATTATGGTGTAAAAGTAAAAGGGGTGTGGACCTTTTTAACTTTGGCATAATGAAGGTGTGGTGAGATGTTGTATAAGTCTTCTTCAATTGGATTTGAGGTTAGTATCAAATTGGACTGTGGATTTGGGCGTGGTTCAATATCCATTTTACTGATCCAATTCTTCTTTTTTATTTCTTTTTCATGCTTGTCACTCACCTTTGCCTGCAATGTCATAGCCACATATTAACTAAATTTTATTTTATTTTTGAAACAATTTTTTTTTCAAGTAGTCTAGTGTTAGAAATTCACCTCTTCAAGTGAATAAGTAGAGTGTTTTGGTTCGAGTCCCGACCACAACATATATTATACAATGTATCTACTGATGTGAACTACGCTAACGAAGACTTTTGAAATAACTTTTATTAACTCTATTAATGCTTAAAATATTTATATACTCCGTAAAAAAATTCAATATGTTCTTTTTTACATGCAAATATATCATTTTTTGTTTTAAATTCCTGTAAATTTTTGTTTTATTTTTAATCCTTACAAATATATCATTTCTTTTTTCTATTTGATCATTGTTGTTTTATTTAACTCCATGCAAAATTTATTCGTATTAAAAATGATCTTTGTAAAATGCAGAATGTATGACTTTAGTCCCTCAAAGTTAAGACTGAAATGAATATTGCAAACATCAATTTTTTAAGGATTAAAAATAATAAACAAAAAAAAAATTACAAAATAAAAAAAAATGGTGTACTTAAAAGAGATTGAAAATATATTTAAACTTTTAATGTAATTTGATGTTTGAATTGAAGCGACGTGTTTCTCTGCACACATGCTCTAATCTAGCAAAAGTTATATTGTACTATCTCACTATAACAAAAAATTATATGCTTTTCTAATTATTTTATTTGCCACGATTGAATACCATACCAAGGCCAGTTGCCTAATGAACAAACTCTATATTGTGTATCATATATCGATATGATACAATAAAGTATGAGAAACCAACACCATTTGTTTCTTTTTCACCACAAACAAAAAGTCTGGCCCTATTATTGGAATGACACAGAACTTCGTATTCTGGTTATTGTTAATGTCATATATTCTTGTGAGGACACTGCCCTTTTTTTTTTTACTAACACTTTACTTTTATTTTAAAAGCATGAAGTTAAAGAACAAATAAAGTAGACCCTTTATTGTAGTAGAATGACATCATCCCACCAAGATGAGTTAGCACAAATAATCGAACTTTGCTTTTATTTTCCTTTTGGAGGTATTTGAACTTTCATTTTGAGACTTGAATATACCGGTACAACACTCTATAAACCATGCAATTCATGAATTTTATTAAATGAATGTAAATCTACATGAGTGACATTATTTTAAATTTCACCTATATAAATAATTTCCATGTAGAAAAGAATATGGTATATATGTTGAGAAGTATGTGGTAAAGACTAGTAGTTTAACTTCCAAGGGTTGGTCTAATAGTAAAATGACAAATCTTAGATTCAGAATTTTTTTATTCAAGTCCCGCTAATGTTTTTGAAAAGAGATAAATGTAAAATAATCTAAAAATCTAAAGTCTTTCATACCTTGAACTCCGATCCCTCGACATAGATCTTTCGCATTAAAAAAAAATGACTATTTTGCTGTTCTATTAAATTTATGTAGATCTACATGATTTAGTAGTAACAAAATTTATATCAACAGAAGTGAGACAAAATAAGAAGAAGATCAAACAAAATTTTACCAAAATAGAAGAAAATTAAGAATAAGAATTTAGGAGATACCCTTTTACGTGGAACATTAAGGAGCATGGTGGATGAGACAACATGGTTGTCGTAGAAATCCCCTGTAACATAAAGATCACGATCTTCAGACTCAGATGAGTAACTACAGCGTAGTGAACCGGGTTGTGTCGCGGAATCGAAACAGTTTGTGTATGGGAAATTATTATGATCATTCCAATCCCAGCTTCCAAATTTTGGTACATGACTCCTCTTGTAATAGTATTCCTATGTTATTTATATTATTATATACACAACACTAAAAGAAGAAAAATATATAGATGCAATTCAGAAACGGGTTATGATAAATAAAGCATTGGAAGAAGATGAAAAATAAAAAAGACTTACTTCCATTAAAGAGCTGAGAGATAAGTGAAGATCAAATCTAACCAGATTTCGTTACGTATGTCTGAGCTTGAGTTTACTATGATTTAAAAAGAAGAGGAGGGAATGAAAAAGGGAAGAGAGAGAGAGAGAGTAAAGGACTAAAGCATGAGGAAATAGGTCGGCTAAAGGAAATTAACGAGTTAGGGTTTGATCAATTTATCTATCTTCCATATGGTGTCTATTTTTTCTTTTTTTGTACAAGATAGGGCTATGTGGTGTCTATCTATAAGAACAATAGACATATTCTACCCAAAAAAAAAAGAACAATAGACATAATTGATATATATATATATATATATATATATGTGTGTGTGTTTTTTTAGA
>Ga0228711_1011643_pt1 | contig 11093 bp, 10 predicted proteins | sample MedpolnodulmetaG_2_FD_177996 | JGI IMG/M metagenome (GOLD analysis project Ga0228711, IMG submission 177996) | Root nodule microbial communities from Medicago polymorpha collected in Santa Monica, California, United States - brown nodules | ecosystem: Host-associated > Plants > Roots > Nodule...
CGACATATGAAGTTAATAACAAGCAAATGATGCACAACGCTTTGACCTTAGTGTAGATTGACACACCTTGCTTCACTAATATGTATTTTTATAGGGTCTGGCTAACCGGTGTCATCGGACTTACTCGGAACAAAATAACGATTTTGCACGTTTTGGTCAAAATTCAAAATAAATTGAGGTGTCCTAGGAATGCAATGAAACTTTGCAGATCCATTCTCTGCATTTTACAGAGGTCTCTGTAAAAAAAATAATCAACTCAAAATTTAATTTATAGGTCAAGGTTTCGATTGTTTTGGTTTTTGAGATTTTAGCACTTTAAAACTCTTAATTAAGTCGTCCCTTATCGAAAAATTCTAATTTTATGTGAGAGATCTTATTTTAACCTCTTAAACATGTCCGTCAGAAATCATGAAAAAATTCGACATCTATATGACTTTTATGAACTTTATGTCAAGAGGATAAAATTTTATGAACTTTATGTCAAGAGGATAAAATTAGTTAATTTTTTCTTTATTTCAGTACCCAATTAATGATAGGGAAAAAAAGATCTAACAAAAACAAATGTTTGAGAAAAAAAATTGAGGCATAAAAAATGCCTCATGACATAATTCTTTGTCACGGAAACATCTTATGTGTGACTTGGTTGTTATTTAAACAGGAAGAATATCAGATTATAAAAGTAAAATTTGTGTTTTATTTTTTACGGGGGCTATTTCAATAACTAACCTAAGTTTTATCATAAGAAATTTACCTATTACTTTAGCATATAAAAGGAGTATCTTAATATTTCATTATAGAACAACTATATTTAATTCATTGTAGAAAAGTGTAAAGGCAAATTTTATTTATTACTTTACCACAAGTGCATCTTCTTCTTTTTATTTTTTATGAGGGGATGTTTGGATATAAAAAAAAAATTGGACGGGACTTACTTTTCTTTTTCAAATTAAGGAAGCTTTAAAAAAATTCTAAAAATTAATCAAATGTGATTGGCATGTTATATGATACTCAATATAAAATATACCTTTGAACTTTGTCTTCGAGTTTGGAGGGAAATGGAGGGAGTGTTTGCAAAAAAAGAAGGAGTAAGTGGAAGAAATAGAAGACATTGAAATGAGGGGCTTATTTTTCTTCAAAATATAAAACTCTCCTCATTTGGGAGAACTAAAAAATTGTATTGTAGGAGAGTTTTGGGGAGTTTGCGCGAGTTTATATGAATTCTTCAAATTTAATATATGTTATAATATTTTTAAAATTAAAAATATATTAATCATAAACATTAATTTATCACTCTCTAAACAAATACTCTTTCAAAAAATGTGAAAGATTTCTCAATTTTTCTCTATATTTTTGCCCCCCCAAAGCACTCCCCTCCAAACTCCCGAACAAAGCCTTAACTATTATGATTTTTTCCAAATTCAATTTCGTAGCTCATTGCAAACAGAAGAGACAATCAGCTGCACTCTTCTGCGTTATAATTCACTACACCAGCTGCAGATTGGTGCCTAAGGCTTTGTTTGCGAGTTTTGAGGGGAAGGAAAGGAAAGGCTAAGGAAGGGAAGGGAAGGGAAGGGAGAAAGGAGGGAAAACCTTCCCCTTGTTTGGGGGTTAAAGAAACCAACAAGGAAAGGAGAAGGATGACTTATATGATAATTTTACTATTTTACCTTTTTTTTCTCTTAAAATAATACATTGTGCTATACTTTGTAATTTATCTTGTAAATTATAATTGAAATTTTGAATTATTATGAGGACAAAATTGTCAATTTGTATGTTTAACCCTCCAAAACCTCCCAATTTGGAGGAACTTTAAAATTGGACAAATGAAGCCCTTCAAAACCCCCCAAAACCTTTCCCTATTTTTTTAAAACTCTCAAACAAGGGTTTACCTCTCCGTAAGCCTTTCCTTCCCTTCCTCTCCCCTCCAAAACTCAACTCGCAAACAAAGCCTAACAGTCGTACCCACCATGTGATTGAATCAAGAAATCTTCCTGCATCAACCTGAATTATGGTGTAGCCACTCAATCACCAATAACATAACGTTGTGGTTAGTGGTTACCACAATTTTAAGTTAACTGAGAGACAAAAGATAGAACAAAGTAGGGACATATACATATTATGATATAAGCATTATTGCATCAAACCAAGTTGCATCTTCCCCCTCTTAAGTTTACTAGGGGTCATTGATCTTCACGTGAGAGTTTTGTTTTCTCCAAATAAAAAATCATAATCTTTGGAACATATTTTTGTGAAGCAAGAAGAAAAGAAAAAAGAAATAAGAAACAAGGAACTACATGCAAGGAAGTTGAACGTGAAGGGCATCAGCCATCAATGCTCGCTGAAGCTGTTGTGGTGGATAAGCATGGAAGCAATAGACCTCATGCTGCTCAGCTCCAAGTCTCGATAAAATATCTGCACAAGCATTATCTTCCTTGAGAGAATGAACCAAATTTAGGGACCAATTTCTTTGCATCAGGGAGCGTATGTCAGCCACTAAGCTACCATAGGCATCATGCTCAATATTGGCCTCCTCAATGTGATTGATAGCTTCCAAGGAATCAGTTTCAACTAATATATTTCTGTAACCCAAATCCCAAGCTGTGATCAAACATTGACATATGGCATAAAGTTCAGCTTTCATATTAGTTGTAAAGCCCAGAGAGCCATAGAACCCACCAAGCCAATTCCCATCCAGATCAGGAAAGAGACCCCCATAACCAGCATTTTAGGATTGTCCATGCAACAACCATCCACATTCAACTTAATAAAACGCCTGGTAGGTGAGGTTTGTTCTTGTGCTAGAGACTTGATCATAGAATACAACCCATTAACTGTTAGAGAATCTCCCTCGTGGATGGAATTATTTCCATCCTTCCAGAGCAGAAAAGTGGTGACAGAAAACTTCAAGCAGTCGGCATCATAGTCTTCACCGATATTTGGCAACCAGGACCTACGAAGGAACCTATGCATCCAATCATGAAGTGAAATTGAAAAAAACTCATCCTGAATTTGAGGAGGAACCATTTGAACCCAAATTGCACAAGCTCGCCTACAGTCTCTTAAAACCTGGATAGTGATAGCCCCTTCCATGCTGCAGAACCTGCACTTCGCAATAGTAGGCAAGCGTTCACATAGGACGGCCAACAGGAAAGTCTTGTAACATTGGGGAACCTTGAGTCGGCTTATCCATCTCCATGATGTAATAGGAGAATCAGAAGATGAAGAAGAAGAAGATAAGCAATTGCCTCGTGAAACACATTGTTTGGCAGAAGAAATGTTGCATTCAGACAGTTTTGTGCGCATGAGTTGTGCATCCTCCTTACATAATATGCGCCACCCGCATTTCTTTATAACTAACTTACTCTTAAGACTAGAACTGAAAAATATTAACTGAAACTTGTCTTGAACATAAGACCAACGGGATGCAGGAACAGGGATATACAAAACCAATAGGTGAGGATGCTTGGAATTCGGTACTCCAGAAATGAAACCATGCTCCAACAACTTTTGACATAGCTGGCACAAAAAGTTATTGGTAACAGGAACTTTTGAAATCCAACCAACACGATAGTCCTGGGAAGGTGTAGAAGACACCACATCTTCTATGACAAGGGAAACCAAAAGTCCCCACCATTCACTTCTATCATACCGTTGATGAAGTTGAGCCATGTTTATCGATATTGACACAGTAGAATCAGCCCATATGTAGTTATCTTTTAAATATTGTATGTCCCGGTCAAAATAATTTTGATAGAAAAAAGTTGATGGAATTTCGTTTCCAGGACTTACCAATAATGTTTTGATCTGATTTGCATCTTGCAACTGTTACAGGGAAATCAGAATGTTAAAATGTTAACAGGAAACTGTTATAAAAGAAAGAGATGCATGGTTAGTGTATTGTACCTTATCAAAAGCAAATGATGCCAAGTGACCCCATATCTCTTGTGGATTTGACAAGGGTTTCAATGAACCGCAATCACTTGTATTAACAAAATGTACATTTGGTGGTAGATTAGGTAACGACTGCAGGTTTTGGCAGCTACTCAACACAAGTCTTTCTAGCTTCAAAAGTTTTGATATGCAGCCATCACAAAGATTCACAAAATTATTCCCACTAATATCTAATGTTACCAGTGAAGATAAACAACCAAGATCATCAGGAATTGATTCATCATAGAGATTGCAATAGCTTAAGTCTAGTTTCTTCAACGAGGATAGACCAGAAAAAGAAGGCAAGATTAATTTCTTGGGAATTGGATGAGTACCAAACCCGAAGATCTTACCCAAAGGGAGGAGTGAGCTCTTTGAGTTCCGTGCTAGTCCTTTGCATCCATGAAATAAAAGTGATATAAGATTTTTCAAATGAACAATAGATGAAGGAACTTCTCTTATAGCAGTGTCACTCACATTAAGACACTACAAAGCCTCATTTTCATGCAAATTATCAGGAAGCTTGGAAAATTTTGAGCAACCAGATAGATTGAGCCTTTTGAGAGATTTCAGTTTAGAAAAGGTATTTGGAAGAGAAACAATGTTTTTACAATCCCGTAAAAGCAAGCTATTAAGACCTGTCAAGTAACCAATAGTTGGAGGTAGTTCAGCTATGGGAATCCCATCCAAAGCAAGTGTGGATAGATTTGTCATACTTTCCCCGAAATCAGGAAGCTTTCTAACTGCTGTGCAGCCTGTTAGAACAAGACGCTTCAAAGAATTCATTTCCAATTTTCCTGGAAGGCTTTTAAGATTTTTGCAATCCTCTAATGTCACATATGAAATCTTTTTAAGAAGTCCAAGAGAAGCATGAACCTCAACTAGGTTTATGCAGCCTTCAAGATCCAATTTTTCAAGATTTGGAATTCCAGCGAAGTCTGGAGTTTGATGTAGATATTTGGAGTTTTTCAAATTGATGGTCTTCAAATTTCCCAGAAGCTGAAAATATGAAAATAAATACATTATATGTGTTTGCATGTGTTGAGATCTCTCATTGACTAGAGATATGACGAAAGTAATCCTTATATGAGGCTCGAGCAATCCTTACCTCTTAAGTTAGCTTTTGAGATTGAATAAGGTCTTAAACCGACATTCAAATGTTGTATTAGAGTTGACCATATATCTGTTGTGAGGGGTGTAAACCCAAATTCTACATATGTATATGAGTATCTGTATACACACACATGTGTCTGTGTGTGCGCGCGTGCGTGGGTGTGTGTGTGTGTGTGTGTGTGTGTGTGTGCGCGCGCGTGTGCGCGCACCTGCATGTACATATTATCTCTTAAAATTAAATAGGATCTGGAGTTTAAATGGAAGAATATTACCTTTGTTCCTTTCCAAAGGTGCTTTATTTTGCTATGACACATATCAAGGTCAACAAGTTCGTCCGACTGATCTCCAATTAGCAATGACTCGAGATGACATTCCTTCCATGCAAGAACTTTTAACCCACTGGGAAGACATTTGAGACCAAGTTGAAGTTGCAATTTATTTAATATCATGAGCAATCTAAGATTACCCATCTTTGCAAAAGCCTCAGGGTTCCACCTTGCTTCAAATGCTTCAGACAGATTTAGAACTATTGCTTGAGTAGATTCAGTTCCCTTTAAAAATAGGACAGTGAAAACAACATAAGTGATAATGAGAGTAAGTTATAAATTCAGTAAATATTCATTAAGAATCTTACCTTATTATTTCTCAATACTTGATCAATGTCCTTTAGAGACCACAACCTACTCCGCTTGCCGGCATCATTAAGAGATTCATGGAGAACAATATTTCTACCCATTTCTTGAAGCAAATCATGCATCCCCAAATGCCACCCATCATAAGTTATTAATGATTTTTCAATAAGAACGTCTATACGAATCAATGGATTAAGACCACAATTTTCCAATATTTGTGTCACATGATCCTTGAGGCTCCCTTTGAAAAAACAAGCAATATCTAGAAATATCGCCTTTTCCGTATCCCGCAATCCATCATAACTTATTCTTAATGTCTTGTAAATATCATTTTGCAGGTCCTGCTGCAACATTTTCAAAGCGCCTTCCCATACAGATGCCTTCCTTCCACAGAGGAATGAACCCAACACTTTGAGTGCCAAGGGAATACCTCCAGCACATTGAACCACCCGTTTTGACAACTCTATGAAACCTTCTTCAGGTTTTCCACTTCTAAAAGCTTTTTGAGAAAAAAGTTGAAGGGATTCATCACTGTTTAAGATTTCACACACACCGAGTGATACTAGGAGATGCTTGTCCCTAGCTGTTATTATTACCCTGCTCCCTGGACCAAACCATTCTTGCTTTCCAGCTAAATTCTCTAGTTGGATATCAGAACTTAGATCATCAAGGACAAGGAGAACTTTTTTATTGAATAGAAGATTCCGTATTGTCTCTTTTCCTTATTTTTAGATGAGAAAGCAATTTTCTTTGTAAACAAAGCAGACCATCTCTTTCACTAGAAACCTCTCTAACATTCTCAAGAAAGCAACTGACATCAAATTGGTTATGGATTTTCTTGTAGACATGTTTGGCTAGAGTTGTCTTTCCTATGCCACCCATGCCCCATATCCCCTTAAAAGTGAACACATGTTATTTATCCTTGTTCATCATCATAATGTGGCAATTTAGGTTGAAACTTTTTCCATATTTCTGCAACAATTTCTTCAATGAGTTCTGTTTCACGCCTATAATGAATAAATTTGAAATGAGTTAACTAATATTTAACATGAATGATAATTAAGGAACAAAATGATCATGAGTGAGGACTAATTTTGATTATGGTTTCATTCTATATTTGTATTGTATAGCATATTACTTTAGGCAATACTTTGGTTTGAGGGGAAAATCCTTATATATCAACTAACCATTTAAATTGTGTCCAAGTGTTCAAAAACTGTTAAGCCGGTTCTGTTAAACGCTGCGTAGAGTTGATCGGTGAATTTGTTGCCATTGGAAGGAAGAATCAGAATTCACAACACTCTCTCTCGTTTTCTTTACTGCGAATTTGTTGGTTTACAATAACTGAATTGGTTCAACTTGAACTTTCATTTCAACTACTACACACATCAACATTTATGAAGCTAAGTCTTTGGTTCATCAATAAATTACTCCCTCCTTTTTTAGCAATAAATAAGAAATCCGATCACATTTATAACTTCTTTTTTACTCCCTTCCTTCCTTTTTGCAGAAATTTTTTGTTGTTATTTTTTAAGTTCAATTTAAACCTTAAATGTTATTTTATCAAAATATATTAAATTATATATTAATTGAATAAAGCTATTATAGTAAAAGTATAAATTATTATATTATTTTTTATTTTTTAGATAATCAAAAGTATTAATATTTATTGATTGTTTTGGTTTACGTAAAATGTCAATTAAAAATGAACCGGGTGGTAATTCATTAAATAATTGGTATATCCGGAGGAAAAAAATTGCACGTCAATTTTAATCCTTGCTAAAATAAAATTTGTTTATTTATCCTTTAAATCTAAAAAATTTTATGATTTTTTTGCACACATGTTTAGAACAATATAAAAACTTATTTAATAAAATTTTATTTTATTTTTAACGTAAAACAAATGAAATATGAATTTTTTATTTTTTAAAATTGTAAAAAGTTTAAGATAAAAGTATTTATCCGTTGACCAGGAGGTGGAGGGGTCGGTTGTGGCAGTGGGGGGAGGAGATGTTAGCGGAGTGTAGGGCTTTACTTTTTGATGTTTCCTTGTATACTAATGTTTCAGATAGATGGGTGTGGCTCCCGGATCCGTCAAATGGTTACACTGTTCGTGGTGCATATAATTTATTAACTTCTCAGGCACCTTCTGATATGGTTTCTGTTGTGGACTTGGTGTGGCACCATCAGGTTCACCTAAAGGTATCAGTTTTTGCGTGGAGTCTCATCAATGATCGTTTACCCACTAAGTCTAACCTGTTGGCTAGGGGGATTCTAGCGCATGACATGTCTGTGTGTGTTGCTGGCTGCGGCGACTATGAATCGGCTCAACACCTATTTTTATCGTGCAACACTTTTGGTTCGCTTTGGCATTTGGTTCGGAATTGGGTTGGCTGCTCTGGAGTCGACACTGATAATATCTCTAATCATTTTATGTAGTTTACATATTTGACACGTGGTGGTAAAGCTAGACGCTCTTTTATGCAACTCATATGGCTTTTGTGTGCATGGGTTGTATGGAATGAACGAAATAACCGCCTATTTAATAATGTTGTCACTCCCATGCCCCGCTTATTAGACAAGGTTAAATTGATGTCTTTAGGGTGGTTGAAAGCTAAAAAAGCTAATTTTATTTTCGGCACTAAGCAGTGGTGGTCAAACCCCTTTGTTTGTTTGGGTATTGGCTAATGTTGTGTTGTTTGTGTTATGTTGCTTCGTTGTAAAACTTGATTATTTGTAGTAGTCATAAATGCACATCTTGTGCTTTCGGGATTACTATGGTTGTGGTTATATAATTCCATTTTGTCTTGTTCAAAAAATAAAGATAAAAGTATTTAAAATATGAACTAGAGAATCAACATTTGAGTTTATTTTTAACACATAAGTTTTTTATCTTGTCAAAGAAATAAACCAATCCCCAAACTTAGGCTTTGTTTGGGAGTTTAGAGGGGAGGGGAAGGAAGGGCATTGGGAGGAAGAGAAATATATGAGAAATTTGATAAATCTTTCACATTTTTTGAAAGAGTGTATTTTTAGATAGTGATAAATTAATGACTATGATTAATATATTTTTAATTTTAATAATATTATAACAACATATATTAAATTTGAAGAATTCATATAAACCCTCCAAAACTCCTCAAAACTCTCCTTCAATACAATTTTTTTATTAGTAACCTTCAAATAAAAATTCTACTTCGATTTTCAAGTTTGGATATTTTTGTAGCTCTTCAAATTGTTGCAATTGGAAGGTTTGAATCTTTTATGTTGTTTCTTAATTTGGGATAAAAATTCTAATAATATAGAGCTTTGCTATTTTATGTACCAAAATTTCACTACAGAATTTTACAAATTAAGTGAATAGCTTATACCATGCACAGAGAAAGGATAATCCAGAAAACCGTTCATAAGGATAGAAAAGTAACTATACTTCAATAATTGCATTTCGCGCGAGTCTTATTTTTACTTTATTTTATTTTTGGCAATTTTTAGCATTTTCCAATGGAATAAAATTTCGATTTAGACAAAACACTAACAATGAATCTGATCACAAGAAAACAAGATTAGAATCAATTACTAGTCAAGGATCAAATTGCATGTTATATACCTATCATCTATCTATGGAATTTCTTTAGCAGCAGTAGCAGGGTCAGGGTGCAAATTAGTTTATCCTAATCAAAAAGAAAAGGCTATTTACAAATTACGCAAATAGTTAGTCCAAATGAACCATTCACTCATCTGCAACAGCCAGATTGTACTTTCTTGCCAAAGTATGAGCAGTTTTGTCTCTGTCACTCATAATGCCATCTATCATCCTAAACTTTTTGTAATGAACTTTAAGAGTTTCGGCCTGCTGGGCTGCCAACTTCTCTTCTTCTTTTAACAGCACCTAAAAAAATGTATGCAATTAAACACACTTAGAATAACCTAACACAGAATCTCTCATAGAATACATCAACAAACATAATTTTAATCAGTGGCGGTACATGAGTTGATACAAAGTGTCGTTAAATAGTGGCTTTAGCTACAATATAGCACTATAGGGCAGTGGAATTTGAATAAACCGTTATTTTCTGCAATCCGGATTGACAACAATGCTTTTAATGATTAACAAGTCAATTTGGTGTTATTTTGGCACCACAGAGGGGACTAGATGATCTTCCATACAAATTAAAATAAGAGTGTGTGCAATCTACTAGGAATAAACTAGAAGCAATTACGTTTAGAGTTCAAACTTATACTATCAACTGTTAAATAAGTATGAAAAAAGTGGGTTCTTCAACCCGAAGAAGTAAAAGGATGCATTTTGATTTTAGTTTTTGCATCAGTAACATACAACTTTCAGAAAATCTTGGACTTCTCTTATGTGAGCTTGTCTCTATTCTATAGTTAGCAATTACGGATGTACTAACCTCTGATTTATTTTGAAGTGCATCAGAAAATTAACTTGCTAAAATTCAAAGTGAATAAAATTTACTTTAAAGACATAGGGCACTTTAGAGGGATTTTTTTACTTCAACTCTCCCACAACAAACACATTTTAAACATGAGTGTTTCCTTCCAGTAATTTTCTTTTACAGAACAGTGTCAGGGTATGGATTATACAGAGCAATCTGGCTTCACATGACACATGGTAGTGATAAAACAAATCAGCCAATGTACCAACCAGTTTCTTGAAAATAAATAAAATAAATTATCACAATCCTGTATACGTGTTAACAAATCAACCGATGATCCAAACAGTTTTTTGAGATCCAACTCCTCGTAGAATTTGAAATCCATAGTCTCTGATATTTTTTGTATGAAAAGACCATTTTTTTCCATCTCGACATTTTGCCTATTTAAAACTTTGCACCTATTTTTTTTCTGTTATGTCGATTTCACCCTAAGCTCTCTCATCATCAGAGTATAAGTGATAAAGACTATGTGCTAATGGCCCAAAAGAAATCCAGCATCACTTGGCACATCAGCATTACCACTGGCTTCTCCCACAAACTTACTAGTAAGTTTCATACTTACAATAAACATACTTAAAGGTTACTACTAACTGCTATTCCGTTAAAAAAAAATGTAGTTGGAAATTAATATGTTCAACATCTACTTCTAGAGGCTTACTCTGCAAATCGAAGAAGTCATTGGAATAGTAATAGCAATAAGAGAGAGAGAGAGAGAGAGAGAATTTATTATTAGGAATGAACTTACTCTGTGCACGAGTGCTATTTCTGCAGAATGTTTACGTGTAAGATTCTTCAGTTCCATCGCCACCTCAAAATCAGGGTCACTTTGCTCCAACCAACAACACTTCATCTTTCTCTTCGGCTTCATTGGCCGATCATCAAACATTTCCATTACAGCAGGACGAGCTCTTACAGGCCGCGGCATCCCTGACATCATGAAAGGATACTGCTTAATCATTGC
>Ga0228711_1011644_pt1 | contig 11093 bp, 1 predicted proteins | sample MedpolnodulmetaG_2_FD_177996 | JGI IMG/M metagenome (GOLD analysis project Ga0228711, IMG submission 177996) | Root nodule microbial communities from Medicago polymorpha collected in Santa Monica, California, United States - brown nodules | ecosystem: Host-associated > Plants > Roots > Nodule...
TTCCCTTCCCTCCACTCCCCTCCTAATTCTCGAACCAAACGGACCCTTAAGGGTCCGTTTAGTTCGAGAGTTTTGGAGGAGAGGGGCGGGGAGGGGAGGAGAGATTTTTAATTTGAAGTGTTTGGTTCAATTTTTAAAAGGGGAGGGGAGGGGAGCAAATCTTTTTAAAATTTAATTGCATTGCCATAATTATCCTTAAATTAATTTAAAATTTCAATATTAACCTTGTAACAACTTTTATTATTATTAGGTTATCTTATTCTTATAACAATTATTATTATTATTTTGTTTTTTTTTTTAACAACTTTTATTATTATATTATCTATAACTCTTATTTGTTACATCTAAAACCACTTCTACTACTACTTTGTTGATGTCAACTGCCTTATTATTATTATCATCTTATTTTAATTCAACTTATTATTGCTTGTTAATTTTTTTTTTTAATGTTAATTCACCGGTTCATGTCTTGTTGTGGAAAATATGAGTCAGTTTGAGATAAAATAAGCAGCTTAGATGTGTGTTTGTCATTGGTTGGTCAGTGAAATTGTAAAATCAAGTAGTTTCTTTTATTTAATTAAGTTTAAGGGTAAAACAGTAAAATCATTTTAAAATCTCTCCCCCTCCCCTCCCCTTGCGAACCAAACAAGTTTTTAATTAAAATATCTCCCCTCCGTTAAAATCCCTCACCTTCCCTTCCCTCTCATCCCCTTCTAATTCTCGAATCAAACTGACCCTAATAGTTACTGAAAAGGATGCCTTTGTAAGAAAAAATGTTTAAAGAAAATGTAGATTCTACTATACACCTTTATGTCACTATTATAAACAAAATCTAATATTTGAGGTTCACTCAATAAATGTTGTATGTGTTCTATATTAAAAACCACGTATATTATTTATTAATGAATTTTAAAATATCATTTTTTAACTTATAAATTGAAATGTAAATGATCAATGTTTATGAAATAAAAAACTATTTATCGACTTTTAAAAAAATATTATTTCATACGAAAAACCATTGTTTCATTTCTTTGTTTTATAAAAACTAAATTCTAGTTAGCAACGACAACGAGCGAGTAAATCTTCTTTGATTGAAATCAAGAAGAAGAAGAAAAAGAAATTCAGATCGAAACAAAGAAAATGAGCAAAGAAAATAGTATTAGTAGCAACAACATTCAAGTATTGAAGTTACTGAATCAAACAGTTTCAGAACCTCACTATCTCTTCCATTTCTTAACTTTTTTCTCCTATTTAGTTCTTCGCTGTTCTGCATCACAAGTTTTAGCGCCGAATCTCACTCTAAATCTTCTTCGTCGCGTAATTCCCTATCTCTTCTTTCCATCTCTCGTAGATCGCTTGTTTATTCGTTTTCTTATGAATCTCAATTTTTTTCATTTTTCAGGAGATTCAAACACTCTTAGCTTTCGCTGTTTTGGCTTTCATTAAGGTACCTGCGTCTTGTTCTAATCTCATCAAATTTTGAATTACTAGAATTTAGTTACTTTACACTGCCAGTGTATACTTATTTTACGCATACGTGGATTATGTTATGTTTATTATGTGTTGTGGCGTCGATTGATGAATATGAAAACACGTTAGTTGTCATATCTATTAATTTATGTAGCAATATAGCACTCGATGATGCATGTGTAAAATAATTGTATACTGTATACTAATCAAACTCTTTGAGTTAATTGATTTTGTAAAATTGATTCTGGATAAAGTTAACCTGATTTATGTTTTGATATTGTAAAAGTGAGTTGAGGAATAAATTTGTTCTAAAAATTCAATTCTAGAATCAAAATGAGTTGGATGAGAAGTGATATATGTTTGGATACTTTATTGTAAAAGTAAGTTGAACAATGAATTTGAGTTTGAAAATTAATTCTAGAATTGAAATCTCCAAATTCTAGCTTCTAAGTTAGAATTAATTCTGAAGGCAAAATCAATTCTACTGAAGATCATCTAAACATTTCAATATCAATTTTACTCATTTAGTGTTGATTTAGGCACCTCCAAAAGTGGAACCAAATATGCTCATTTAGTGTCGATTTCAAATATGCATACAAACTGAAACTTGTCATTAAATAAATTTATACAACTTCAAAGTTGGAACGCTAACTATTGTGTATGGATTATATTTTCATATTAATTTTAGGATCATTTTATATTTATAGGTTGATGTATCAATTTAGTTTTGTTTGATTGACTTTTAAGAATTAAAGCATTTGTAATGTAGGAGTAAACCAATTTTACAGACATTCAATGAAAATTCACTATTTTGGCACATCACGCTGTTTTTGTTGTTGTGATTTTGGCTAATGATTTTTGAAGTTGTTTTCAATTCTAAATTAAAAATAAGGGGGCACGCTGTTTTTGTTGTTGTATTTTGAAATTGATGGTATGACATTGAAAAATGGTGGTCTCTCATATAAAGTAAAACTGATTTACACTGACAAATTATGCTCGTTAAACTCGAAGTTTTATTTCCTTATTTTTGTCTTGGCGTATTATATAGTATCTAGTGTTATGTGTTTTCTAATTGCATTGATACTTCTGGCTTTGCTTTAATAAATAGTTTACCTACCATAATACATCTTTTTTTTAGGTGTCCACCATAATATATATCTGCATTTTTTTTATAGAAAGTAAAAAATAAATGTGAACTTCAGGCTAGACAAAAAAAGAATTTAAGGGAAGGCTATAAAATTCATTGCATAACCAGTTCCTAAGCTTAAGTGCAAGACGAGAGTTATTTTTTTGAAAGAAAGAACAAGATGAGAGTTATGTTAGGCAATTGAGATTATTATCGATCTTTATTGTAAATAATTTATCAAAAAATATTTCAATTTAATTTTAAAGATTTGTCTTTGGAAATGTTTTATATTGGATATGATGGCTTCTTTGGTCCATATAGTTGACTCCACATAGTGGGAAAAGGCTTGGATATTGTTCTCTGTTATACTTTTCAACTATGAAATTAGTGTTATTATGAAAAAGCCGGGTGTCATTTCCGTTACTCTTTTGGCAGTTTGTGTGATGAAAGGGTTATTCATCATAAATAGGAATGACACAAAGCTAAAAGTTTTTTTGCTTCCATTTAGACGAAAAATATTCTGTCCACATTCTTGAGTTAAAAAACTACCAGTTTTGTCTTATGTGGTGAGTGCATTTAATTGTCACTTTGATTTGGCTTGGTTGTCAATATCTTGCAACCCTGATTTGGCTAGATTGACACTTCTTGTGAACATGTTTCCACAATTGTTCTCACATACTTCCGGCATGCAACCTTAGACATTTGCGTGCACGTGTTTGATTTTCTCAGTTTTCTTTGTTGCAGGGTGTGAGAGAAGAGACATGGGAAGCCTTCATAGGTGATGCACTTTTCCTTGCCAAGGTGATCACCATTGATGCTTTTGCAAAACTTTTTACAGCTTCCTTCTTTGGTGCACGAATCACTTCTAGTTCTCCCTTGCCTCTTTTCTATTTCTAAGATAGGGTTTGGAGATTTTAATTTTTTTTAATTTGAACTTTAATTTGAGATATGCCACTATGATATCCTTAGTATAAATAGATGTCTATTGACTATGGGTTGTGTTATGAATTATGGTGATTTTCTTACTTCCATTTGTTATTAGCAATTGGACAGTCTTGATCAAATAATGAATGTTTTTCATGTGTTAAATCCCTTCTTTTGCTGTGGTTTAATTTAATCCCTTTCTAAGTCTAAGTTGCATTTCTCGACTTTTAATATCTTATTTTATTATGTCCAGATTTGTCTTTTTGCCCTTACCTTTACAATGGATCGCCGCATAGCCGTTTGGTATATTCTTGTATTTTTAGGTGGGTAGTTTCATCTTATTTTAATCTTTTTAAGCACTGAATATATATTAGGCGTAGCGTTCGCATCTTTTTCATACCATCTTGCTTTTTCCTGCAACTATATCGAAGTACGCATCATCAACCGTGAAATAAATTCTTTTGTAATAGAGAAAAAATACATCTGATATATTTTTCTCTAATCTTATATTCAAAATGCCATTTTCAAAATTCTAAAATTGATTTTGTTTGCATTCTATTTTGGCAGTAAGCCGGAGATGTACTTTGGATATCTACTGAAAGTTAATTACAGATAATCTGATTCAACCACTAAAATAATATATATGCATATTTATGGTTACATGTTCTGTATTGCAGTGATACATGTGCTGACACAACAACCTCCATCTGAAGCACTAGGTATTGTTAGTTAGATTTAGCTGATTTTCCTTTATGGTTTTTTCATTATATTATAGGTATTGTTAGTTAGATTTAGCTGATTTTCCTTTATGGTTTTTTCATTATATTATTTTTGAAGCTTAACAGTTGAAGGTATCATGGAAACTATGAGAGTTTATTGTTTTGTTATAATTTGATCATCTGAAAAATTCCAGGTCTATGTAATTAATTCTTCCAGGTACTTGTAGCAAGCTAACACCATTGCTGTTGGAAAGCCTGCTAACAGAGGGGACCACTACAAGATATTGGCTGGTAAGTACTGAATTGATTGGCATTCCTTTCTGAATCTCTCACTAAACAAGTACATATGACCGATACTTTTCTCCTCTTGGTGAACTTTGATTTCATATGCTTTGTTTTACTTTCACTTAAAAATATTCAGTTAAAAAAAAGCCACTTGCTTTCATAGCTTCCTTCCGAATCTTGTATAAAATGTTTTATAAAAGCAATCAGCAATAACTATATTTACATCATTGGCAAAATTTTGTATGGATTTCTTAGCTATGTTTTGGAGGAGTTGGTTGGACTGTTTGAATATAATGCGATAGCTTAGAAGATTTACTTCTCCTTTTTTCCACTTTTGTGATTTAATGGTTGATTATGTTTAAACTTGCACTGCATGAAAATTATAGCGCTTTCAATTTTGAAAGAGTAAAAATTAATAGAAGTCTAAGGAGTGTTACTACGATAATGCCATGTCATTATTTATATCTTAGATTTCTTTCTTTCTCCACTGGTTTTATTTATTCTCCTTCTTTCCATGAGTTGGCAGGTGGAATTCAGTGCTTCTTATTCATCTGCTTGCATTCGCTCAAGTCAACAGTTTCCTGAGCTCTCAATTACGTATGCTTCTTCTTCACTTTATTTTGACTATTAATGCTCCCTTCAATAAAAGCAAAATTAGTGCAAGAGTTTCTGTTCATTGGGCAAATCGGGTTCTTGTCCTTCCTCACCTGATAGGGTAGCTTTTATGCCTTCAATCAAATAGGTATTGAAGAGGTTGTCCAAACATTAGAATCTGATTGGTTTGTGGAAACATCTATGTTTTCTATTTGGGTTAAATAAGTTTTTCGTCCTTATAAATATAGCGAATTTTGATTTTAGTCCCTAAAATATTAAACTGAATGTTTTCATCCTCACAAATTTTTTTATTTTGTTTTTCGTCCTTAATGGCCATTTTATGTTCATATAAATGGCAAAATTATAACTCTTTTATGTTCAAATTGTATCCATGTTATGTCCGTTTATTATATTCGACATTTATATATTCATATTATGTTCAAAAAATGTCAAAAACACGTTAAAATTAGATCCATTAAGGACCAAAAACAAAATAAAATTTTTTGTGAGGATGAAAACATTCAGTTTAATTTTATAGGGTCTAAAACCAAAATTCGTTATATTTATAGGGACGAAAAACTTATTTAACCCTTTCTATTTTCAATTTTTTAACTTCAAACTAGAAAACAAATTTGGTTACCATGGCTTTTATTTTAAATTTGTAATACATAGTTGCTATGACATTTTCAACTTCCGAGTTGATGGAGACAAGCATACATTTTATTCAGATTTGGCCCCATTTAAAGCAATGTTTCATGGGAAAGACTTTCGTTAAAATTAAAACCTACCAAACACATTTTCATGTTTCGTTATAGCTTTAGAGGAAATATGAATTGGCTTATGAATTTAGAGGTAATATAAGAGATATAAAACTAGTAACAAACAAACTACTAATATGATAGCTTACATATTAGTAGTTTGTTTGTTACCCTATAAAAAGGCTTGATATAATCACTTTGTTATCATATTTTACAGTTTCTGCACTGTTCCCCATTTTATGACATATCAAGTTTGTAACATAGTATCACAACAAACCATGTGATCCTCCTCTAAGTGTGTAAAATCTTCTGCATTTCATTTTTTTTCTCGTATTTTTTTTTGCTTTTTCATTTTTCCTTCACTTCCTTCTCCATTTAATGTAGAAGATGTCTTGGCTTTGATACCATGTTACAAAACTTCCAGACTAGTACTCTTCAAGGAAGATGTCTTGACTTTGCTACCATCATACCATGTTACAAAACTTGATAGAAGCCATAGAAGAGAGAAAAGTTATAAATAAAATCGATTACATCAAACCTTAATATTGGTCAACAAACTAGTAAAAACTCACTACTAATCCCTGACTAATTGCCTCTTCAAAAAAAATTCCTAACTAATTGCCTCCTTAAAAAAATCCCAGACTAGAAGGTTCTTCCTTCAAATAAAATTCAATTTCAATATTCTTTCTTCCATTGATTTGCTTTGGAAAAAACAAAACCACATAGCATAGAAAGAAAATTAGAGTAGGTATACTGCTGCATACATACTATGTGCACCTAGTTTACTATGATGGTGAAAAATGTTTTACATCCAGCAGTTTCTAGAAAAATTATTGTGTTAAACTGCATTTGACAATTTCTGTGTTCATGTCTTTGACAGATATTCAAGCAAAATTTTATCATTTGGAATAGTTGATCTTGGACTCTTTCCCAATGCAGCTGAAAAATTTGGAGTATCTCTTAGTGGTACTTGCGTGTGTGTGTGATTGTTTTCCTTATTTAAAGTAGTTCCTTTCTGTTTTACTAGTCCGAGTTCCTGTAATTATCGTTGTGGAAATAAATATTCGACTTATATTGCAGTCTTTTGATTGTCAGGAAGCATGGGTCAGCTTCCAACATTTATCTTATTTGACAATGCAGCTGAAGTTGCCCGATTTCCAATGTTGGGTTCTGAAACAACATTTTTCAACCCTACAATTACAAAGGTATCTTTCGTAATTCGTAAATAGGACTTCCTTTTAAGGTGTTATATTGCTTGGATTACTCATTATTTCAGAACACATATGATTTGCTATTTATAGACATGTAATATCAATCATTGATTTATTCATTAATGACTGATAATTTGATATTAATTACTTACCTTACACTCTAAATTCTAAAATGAGTTTTTCGTTTAAAAAAAGTTCAATTTTTTACTGTCAGATAAAGGCCAGTTGGTTAAAATGTCCTTTGATTTTTTTAAAAAAAAAAATTTAGCCTTACTCCTCTTTATGTTGTCGTGCATGGGGTGGGTGAGTTTACGGACACTGTACGGGCTTGGTGTTTGCTTCCTAATTCCTTATGATTGTTCATTACCCAAACACATTTGAGCATTACTCAATTAATTGCATCTCCGATCTTTTGTTTAACCATATATCATATGGATTATGAGTTGCAGGGACTACTTTCTCGACATTTTGAGCTTGATCGGCACCTTCTCGAATATATTAGTGGTAAACTATATAGGTGATTGCTCTGTCATTATGCTGATACGGTTCCTTCTTTGTACCGAAACTATTAGGAAAATTGTAGAAATTAATGAGTTGGACCGAAATGTTTATGATAGAACATTACGACGTAATTTGATCCGTGTAGCCGGACCCCACTTAGCATGAAAAAGCTAGGTTCCTTTTTTGTACCCTTGTAATGTTGTAACCATTGAGATTTATTTGTTGGTCATAGAATATAAAGGTTCAAATTTTTTCCTGAAATTCAGTCCCTGTACTATAATTTTTGCTACTGTTACAAGTAATGTCATCTCGCATTGATTCGAAGAGAAACAAAAGATGCTATCATAAATTTCTTTTATTGATAGTCTAAAGTAGAGGAACATCTGAATTTGGATGATATACATAAATTTGTGAAACCGTCAAAAAGTACATAAATTTGTGAAAGAAATTTCTTAATGGCAGTATGGCACTAAGAAGTTGACGAGGGAGTGGTTATAGTCAAAATTTTACTACTACTTATGGTGGTATTGAAAAGTCAATTCAAAAAAGAAAAGCGAAGTCAATACGTGAATTTAATATTTTTTGGTAGTATTTTCTAATCTACATACTATTTTTCAGTTGCAGAAAAAAAAGCTAAAACAGCAAAAAGATCACTTATATTTGAAGAAGATATAGAAATGGGTTATATATAATTAAAAAAATATAGTTTAACTGTGGTGTAGTGACGGTGTAAAAACACTTAACACGGTTGTCCAATAACACTCTGCCACATCATTTTCTTTTTTAAATCAACTTTGAATTAAAAAACATTAAATTAATTCTGGTTCAGTAACTGCACATAGGTCGTGTCCAACGCCATGTTCTCACTTCTCGCGTTCCCTTCATTCTTGTGGCTGCAGTGCATTAACGGCGGCAATCACGGTGGAGTTTCTGGTAATATGACTACCTGTTCACGATTGATGGAATCACACTTAAGCATGAAATACCATCTCACACTACCTTTTTTATTTAATAAAACAATGCATCTTTGTGTTTTAAGGTTCTTGCGTAATGAAAATTAGTTTAGACTTTGTTTGCGAGTTGGGTTTTGGAGGGGATGGGAAGGGAAGGAAAGGCTTATGGAGAGGTAAACCCTTGTTTAGGAGTTTTAAAAAACTAGGAAAATGTTTTGGGGGGTTTTGAATGGCTTCATTTGTCCAATTTTAAAGTCCCCTAAATTGGGGGTTTTGGGGGGTTAAACATACAAATTGACAATTTTGTCATCATAATTATTCAAAATTTCAATTATAACTTACAAGGTAAATTACAAAGTATATCACAGTGTATTGATTTTAAGAGAGAAAAAAATAGTAAAATAGTAAAATTATCACATAAGCCCTCCATTCCCTTTCCTTGTTGGTTTCTTTAACTCTCAGGGAAGGCTTTCCCTCCTTTCTCCCTTCCCTTCCTTCCCTTCCCTTCCCTTCCCCTCCTAAGCCTTTCCTTCCCCTCCACTCAAAACTCGCAAACAAAGCCTTAAGGATGTTAGGGCTTGTGGGTTAAAGTGGTGGGCAATGGCGGCAAACCGCGTCGTAACAGAAGACAATGACAACAATGAAGTTTTATATTGGTATTAATTAATTCAATTAAACTATTTTAAAAGAGATAGTGATGTGGCATAATATTTTTGGTCGACTGTGTAACATGTGTTTCATCGTTGGTGCACCACAATTAAACTCAAAAAAATAATATAAGAAAACGAGGTTAGGGCTATTTTGAGTCATGGTGTTTATTGTATTTAAGCATTTTAATTCAAATAGACACTCGTCGTTGTTTACAAGTTTTCTCTATGTTTTAAAAAAATAAACAAATAAACAAGACGACGAATGTTTTTCGTCAAAAAACAAAAGTTTGATTTATGAACATTAATCAAAATTAACATTTGATATTTAGAGTGAAGTCTCATTTTGTAGAGAAGGGTTACGACACAATATTCACCAAATATACATGAACAAAACTTGGGTTGAGAGTAAACCATTAACTTAGTCGGTCACTTTGTAAGACACTCTCAAATAGGTTCATGATTTTATGATTATTTCAAAAAATCTTCGACTATATTAAACTATTTGGTCACTTACTATTAATTACGTCTCTATATTTTAATAATTTACTGTCAATTTGATATGTATCTTTAATCACTTATTATCAATTTAGTCTCTAATATGTTCTCAGATTGACTAATATGAGTAAAATTTATCATAGTTAATGATTTTTTTTAATATTCATAAATCTCAAGGAACTATTTGAGAATGTTTTACAAAGTCGGACACTAACTTGGTGGTTTACTCCCATTTACAAAGCACTACAAAGAAAACATCGAAATGGTTAATCATTTTTGTAATGTTTGCTTTAATAAACATGTTGGAGAGTCATGGAACACAAGAAGAAACAATCGACTAAATATCATAACTAGCAAGTGATCATAACATCACACCTTCATCCAAAATCTTAAGATATAAGATATATGTTACCTCTTTAATATATCATTCATGTGTAGTTATAGTGAAGCTAATCGCTTATACTTGAATTTTCAACGATCATAGAGGTTTACTTGAAAAACAATTTTAAAGATACAATCATAAGAAGACTCTGTTTTTATCGAAAGAAGCGGTTATGTGATCCTTAAAAAATGTTAACGAGTACGGTGAATTTTGCTCATCGTAAATCTTTGGTAATAATGATTAGTCATTTGATTTAAATGATTTTTTTATTTTTTTTTACAAAAATCTCTGCTTGGAACATAAGATATTGGTTTAACTGCTACCTAGTCATTATGAAATAATTATTTTTCATCGTTGAATGTAATATGTTTTGATATGGAGTTGGAAGGAAGTCGTTTTGGGGAGAGAAATAGAGAGAGAGAAAACTTGAGCAATTGAAATTGAAGAAGGTATGAACATTTACCACCTTAAAAATAAGAATGTGCAAAACATGTTCAATTGAGCAGCAAACTAGCCAAAATAGTAGATTTTCGCCTATAACTTAGTTGATTGAGCACATTATTAGAAGTTCTGAAATGTAGTGTAGCATAGAGATACTTCTGTGTTTGTCAAACCTAAGATATGAGTTTGACTTGTTTATATGAACAACGAACCCTTTGGTTCCAACTACTTCTTGATATTAGACTTGAAGAAGCTTATAGGCGAAAAGTGTGCAATTAAAAGGCGTGAGAGCTTAATTTGAAGAATATTATTTTTAGATGTATGCGAAGTTAGTGGTTGAATTGTGTTTTCAAAAACTTCTTCTTCTTACGTTATAAAAACTGTTCCCAAGATCAGAGTCTGATAGAGTTCAGAGTCTGACTTGAGTTCAGAGTCTTAATGCAGCGGATAGAGAGTAAGAGAGCAGAGAAAGAAATAACACAAGCAATTATACAGGTTCCTTCCACAAACCGGAAGTAGTCATGTCCCCCTTGCACTTCCAAGGAGAGTCTCACTAAAATGTAATATCAAATTACAAGTTACTC
>Ga0228711_1011647_pt1 | contig 11091 bp, 5 predicted proteins | sample MedpolnodulmetaG_2_FD_177996 | JGI IMG/M metagenome (GOLD analysis project Ga0228711, IMG submission 177996) | Root nodule microbial communities from Medicago polymorpha collected in Santa Monica, California, United States - brown nodules | ecosystem: Host-associated > Plants > Roots > Nodule...
TTCATAAATAGCCTAACTGAATCATCACTACAAAATCGTTGGCAGTTTCCATCATCAAGCGGATTTTGTTTTAGTTTTTTTTTCTTAGAAGCAGTTTTTAAATATTGGTTTATAAAATGATTTTGTCAATTCGTTTATAAAGGTTTTGAGTGGCGCTTTTTCATTCTTAACCTATAGCAATGGGGTATTGGAACATTAGTTGCTAAATTTTATCTATAGCAACTCTTTTTTCTACAGTTGCTAAAAGTGACCGTTGCTATATGGCAATTTTCTTGTAGTGTGACCTTGCTTCACCATTGGGTTTCTACCACGTCATCTGGGGAGTTTGAGTCACCTTAACTCGCTAGGAGAGGCTATTGCTCGCCATGGTGAGCTCTGTTTCCCTTGAATTCTTGGCTCTATGGAGCTCCTCGCCTTTCCCTTTGCTTTCTTGATTGCCACGGCGAGTTAGCTCGCCATGAGCTTCCCTGAGGCGTGTGGAAATGGGACTCCCTGTTGATCCTTGCTGCATGCTCGTCTTTGGCTCGCCATGGCGAGTGAGCTCACCTTCCTCTCGCTATGGCCAGGCTTGAACTTGTGATTTTTGGCCATTTCTGGTCTAGCTCGCCCTGGGCTCGCTATGGCGAGCTAACCTTTGCACAATTTTGTTGTTTCTTTGTTAAATTCTTGTCTTGTTCATCATTTTCCTGCACAAGTGGGTAGAGTAAGGTACAAAAAACATAATATGGTATTTGTTCAGATTTTATTGGCTTTTCTTTAGATAACTTGTAAAATAAGTAACAAAAGTGTCCCAAATGTGCGCTGTAATTAACCACTTTTTGACACTTATCAATAGTATTGTCTAAAAAATCTAGAGAGATTTTGGACTCATATTACACTCCAATTTTTTATAATTTTAATTCTCTAAAGTCGCTAAAATTGTACATTCATGCATTCACCATGTCGATAGTCGTTGGATCAAGATTAGATGGTGCATATTTCAAGAATTTTTTATTTATTTTTCTTTGAAACAAAAATTTTGATCATTTGTATTGTCCAATTTCAATCTAACAGTCATTGACACATGAATTATGTGAATGCGAAATTTTACGATTAAAAGGAACCTAAATCCAAATTTAAATATAATATTTTTATTTTGATCAATGTGAGACATCTTATTCTTCTAACATGATTAGTCATTGAACTTTTCCGTACTAATTATTTTTTTAATGTTGGTAAATGCAAAGGTGAAATTAGTGGTGCATTTCTTCTTAAAGCTTAGTGATTCTTATATTCCCTCTAGGAAAATGCTATGGATTATATAACACTATTAATTTCAACATTCGTATCACCGAAATTCGATATGACTGTTTTTATTATTATCGTTCTCTGTTATCATATCATCACTTATGTTTAGTTAAACGAAAAAGGCAAGTGATGAGATGCTAATTAAATTAATTTACCATTCATTCACCCCCTTTTCTTTTTTAATCTTATATTTTCCATTTAAGCTCAACAAGAAAGGAATGATTAAAGGCAGAACCCATCAATCAGATTCCAATTTCTGTCCAATAAATAATTTTAAAATGATTTATTTTTCCTTTTGATAGAGCACTATGATAAATGGTATTTATAATGGGTCCATTTGTAGTGTACCTTTTCAGCGTGGAAGACTTGGAGCATTGGCTTCTTGACATTAAGTGCGCATATGTGTTTTCTATCATCAACTTGTGTATTAATTAATTTATTTATATATTTAGTTGCATATTAGGATGGAAAGAAAAATAATATTTTTGTGACAACTTTCTCTATCATTCAGGAGTGCTATATAGCACAAGACCAAAGCTGACGAGAGCATAAATAGCGGAAATCATGCGGTGGAGAGCAAAACATCGGGAGAGAGAATTCAATTAATTAAAGAAAAGATAAACATCAAAGAGTAGCAATTCATCCCTCACTTGTCGTGCATGTTTTTCTCTCGTACCATAAAGCATTTTCTTTTATTTTTCTCTCTATTGTTTTGATTTTTGTACAAATACCTACATTTCTTTATATATTTTGATTATCCTAAAAAATAGTTGTTCAAATAACATTTTTCTTCGTATGAAAATTCACTCTATTGAAATCTTTTGAATTTTTTAGTTGTAACATTTCAAGATCAAACTCAATTATCTCTCATGTTGAATGTTAGAAATATTGCATTAGAGAAAAATTTAAAGAATCTTAATCCTAATGAAGAGAATTCATTCTCTATTAGTGTTGATTTGCTCGGTAACACGAATGACATATATGATTAGATCTTCTATTTGGACTAATTGTGATTTGAGCTTTATTACAAAAGTCTCACATTGAAATGCTTTACGTAATTTTTATCATTGTTTCTAGTATTTTTTTATACATTTGTAGTTCTTTCTAATCTTGAATGTATATAATATTAGTCTAAATTTTGTGTAAAAAAAAGTCTCTTTTCCACCCTTTTCTTCAACTAGGACCCTTACTTTTTCACATATTCTCATCCATGTGTTTCACATATTCTCATTCGTTTCCTCTCCATTTCATATTTATATCTTATAGTTACTTAGGTATGGATTCTCCCCGTTTTATTTAGCGTATATCTGTCTTTAGCATAAACCACACGAGCCATCAATTTGAACCTTCTTGAACCAAAGTTTTAATAAGAACCATAAATAATATATATTGTGGAATATTTATGAATTTCCATGCAGAATGTCCTCCTTCTACATCAAGCGACTAGATAGATTACATTATTACAAACGATAAGATTTATTAGATAATGAAGTGCCTACTTTTTTTAATAGAATGATGTTTTTTTTTTTTTTTTTGTGGTGGTCGATGTTTGAATACTTTGGATATATTATGTATTGTCCATATCAATTGAGTTAATTTCGCGAGTATAAGATATTCTATTATCTTGTTTCATAATGGATAATTTGGTTTAGTCCTATTCACCAAAAAATAAAAATCGGTTTAGTCCTTTGTCCCTTGACTATGCTTATAATTCCATACCTTCGATTGAGACTGGTGCTGTGGAGTGATATCGATGGAAGGGTACTCTTGAGATATATTTCCCCACATATTTTTTATGGGGAACAAGATCAAATTTTAGATAACTATCATAACCTATTTGGCTATAGATATTTTTTTGTTTCCTCGCGTGAAAAATTCACAATATACAGTAAATTAACTATATAGCAATCTCATACTCGAAGAATAATCTATGATAGCTAGCTAAAGAGGGAAAATCAAAAATTGAAATTATTTTGCGCAATAATTCTCATGTTTGAATTTGAATTATATTGTTTTCGAAGGCTTCTTCTAAGATGCGATAAAGGAATACAATTCATTATCATATGCAGCAGCGTGTGCAAACTGATCCATAAGAAAAATTTAGGGCTAATTAGTGTGATACGAGGGATAGATGCTAAGAAATTCTTTAAGTATCATAAGGTAAGCAGGGACGGTGGACATGGTATAATTTTCCAAATTTTGTGATAACAAAAGATTTGAATTTGGTGCAGGTGGAATTTTGTGACAATAAAACATTACACTCCACCAATTCAACCTCACAAACAAACAAATTTCTTCTCCAAAGCTAACAAGCCCCCTCAACAGTAGGATGTAAATGGATATCCATGGATGTAGATAGTGTGATATCCGTGTCCGCTCCGTTGGATAAATATGAAATCTGTACCCTATCCATATCCGCACGGATATCCGTTTAGCGGGTAATCCACGGTTTTTTAGGTATCCGTAGATTTATACAGATATCCATGGGTAACTTTTATATAAAAAAAAACAGTTTGTTATTTTTTTTAGCTCTAAGTTAAAAACAAAAGTTCATCATATGCATTTTCTTTTCTTTTTAGCAAAACATAATATTCATACATTACAATAACAACAAATATCATTGACTTAACAAAAACATAAATAAAGTTCCTTATATTTAATAAATATAAAGTTCTTTGATTTAACAAAAGCCTAAATAAAGTTCATCATATTCAACAAAAACAAAGCTTCTTGCTTCAACAATCCCGACCACTTTCACTACCTTTTAGAGGAGCGTGATACAAATTTGAACAGTCATGTAATAACTAATAACACTTAAGTTTTTTACTTAGAAAGTTGAATGATATTAAGGTTATTTATGTAATTTACTCGGTTTTATAGCGAGTATGGACATTTGCGGGTGCGGATACCATTAAATATGCATATGTATCCATTAATTAGCGGGTAGTTAAAATATCCATTTATTTTATCCATGGCTATCCATTAAGGTATCTGCTCCGTGCCTGTGGCGGATTTTATCCGCGGATATCCACGGGTGCAGATATTTTTGCCATCCCTACTCAACACCAATACCTAACTACATATCTTCCACAAAAACATTTTTATTCGTCATTAAATTAAACTACATACTAAAATGATTCTTTATCACCTCCCGATCCAACCACGACTCGTGTGAAAACAACGTCTTATTACCATTTCCTATTTTATTAATAACATTATACACAAACCATCTCCCTTCACTTATCTCATCACCTCTCATACTACTAAAAATATACTTCCACCAAATCAAATTTGTGATGCTATCTCTAACCGCTTCCCTATTTAGAAGCCCATGTTTATGTGCCGAAAGGTGACACCAGAATTCATCTTTCTCACTCCTTAACCTCCAACACCACTTCCTTGAAAGAACCAAATTAAAATTTTGTAAACTCCCCACCTTCCTTCTCTTTAGGTAAACACACTTTGTCTCGATGAACCCAATGAATTTTACAAGTCTCAATTTTAAGAATGATACCTAAAAGACCTTTGAAAAAGGAAAGGAGTTATACTAGCATAGAAGTTTAAATGGATTTCAAAAAAATTAGGCTGTCACCAATCTAGAGGTTTCGACAGTTCCAAGATAACAATCTCCTCTGATTTGATCAACCACGTGATTTCAAAATGATAATTTACGAGGATGAAATGGGGGGATATTTTTGTGTTAAATCATATATTACACTAAGGTGAGCACCTTAGATGGATTTGATATTGGACATCGTTGGTGGGCCAATCTGATGGTTTTAAAGTAGGCTTCGTTGTTGTGGAGTTTATAAGATAATTGGTTTGGAATTTTTAAACTCGTATTTTGATGAGGAATGGGTCTAAGTGTCTACGAGTGTTGAAGTCAAAATTTTGAAAAAAGTTATAAGTTCAACTCTTATATTAGATAATTTTTTTATCTAAAAGATAATTTAAATTAATTGGTAAGTGTCAGCCATTGGCCACCGCGACCTCGCTGGAGCGCCGTCGTCAATTCACCGGAGTGCCGCCGTGAAGTATTGAAGGTCCACCGCTCACCGCCGTGGTGGTCGCCGGAGCTCCACCATGAACCACCACTAATGGCCACTATGAACCACCATATACCACCTTTTTTTTTGTGGTTATCGGCATTTGAACCCCGAACCTTGCATATATATTATGTATTGTCTCTACCAACTGAGCTAAGCTCACGAGGACTACCACCCTCTCTTTTATAAATATTACATTATTCATTTCATTTATTTATAATATTAAACTATATAATTAAAAAATAATATAAATATCTGAAGGAAAAAAAAGTGCACAAAAAAAATGTAAAAATCTCTCAATTATAAACTCAAAAAAACTTACTTTAATTTTAATAAAAAAATACGGTTCAAAAATATTAAACCGATTTTTAAACTCAACTGAATTATTTTTAAAAATAAACCAATTTTTTTAAAGTAGTTTTTAAAAACTAAACTAAACCATTAACGTGGTTTAGTTTCAGTTCAGCTTTGTGGCATGACCACCGCTAAGTCAATACCCTCCTTCTCATTGGATTCGGTGAGGATCCAATGATCCACATCCTCTCCACCAAGTGTCTATACCACCCTCTCAATACAACGTTTTAGACTTAATTGATTACTTGGTTTCTTAACTTAAATGCTTATTTTTAAGTGGTTTCATAATTATAAAAAACTTTTTTTTTTTGTCAAGATATAAAAACCTTTTAATTTGGCCCGTTATGTATTTTTCTGTTACCTATTTTGGTTATTTTTCGTCGGTTTTTAACTTTAAATGTTTAAGGTGGATCAACATTGCAGGTGGTCCACTATATGCCTTATTAATTTTTTATTTATTTTAAATTTTAACCTTTTGATCATAAACCCTTAACAAAACCTAGAAAAAGTTAGTCGGTGTCGGTTCTTAGATAAGGGTTATGATCAAAAGTTGTAAGTGGACCAACTTAATTGATTACTAAGTTCTATGGTGGACCATCTTAAATATCTAAGGTTAAAAACTTATGGAAATGACTAAAATAAGTAACGGCAAAATACATAAGAGGCCAAATTGAGACGTTTTATAATTATTATGAGAGCACTTTAAAACAAAGAATTAAGTTAAAGGATCGAGTCATCAATTAAGTCTATATTTTAACCATCAGATACATCCGACGGATGAAAGAGAAAAATAATAATAATAATAATAAGATTAAAAAATATAAAATAACATGTTGCTTTAAAAAATTATGGTTTGGATAGGAGTTCTACCCAGCAATCTTGCTTTCTTTGGTATCGTATCAAGGACAATGTCCTTCCAAATTGGTATTTCAAATTTGATTCATGAAAAAAGAATTTAGCCTTGCTATTTCAACATTCTTTTCTTGACTAGCTTTTTCAAGGTGAAACATTCAATTTATATAATTGACACACAAATTTCCAATAATTTATAGAGATCGGAATATCTTCCTTTCCAACAAAAGAGGTGTTTAATTGCTAATAAGAAATTGCTGCATCACTTAATTCAATCCAAAATAAACTCAATAGATGCTATAGATCCTTCCCTCCAAAAAAAAAAGATGCTATAGATCCTTCTCTCTCTTTTTACCACCTTGGTCCCTAATATCTAGGGATGACAATGGGTATCCATTGGGCAGGGTACCATAGTGTCCATCTTCGTACCCGCGTTTTAAAAAAGTCCCCATACCCGAGCCCATACCCTCGTGGGTAATAAGTTTGGTGTCTGTCCCCATACCCTATGGGTATCTAAGTGCCCGTACCCGAACTCATTACCCGCACTTTCACAACAAAAAATAATAAATAATAAAAAATATCACAACATAATTAAAATATGATATGAAATATTCAAAATCAACATATCAAATATTACACATCATATTATTTAGCCAACTAAAAGCATCTAAAATATAAAAAATAAGTGCATATTACAATAAATATCAAATACTTTGGATTAATTAACTAAATTTAATATAATAAAATTATTGGTATAATATATATAATGTGCGGGCATGGGGCGGGGTGGGCACTAGAGTGCCCGTACCCGCACCCATACCCGTTCAAATTTGCGGGTAATTACCCGTACCCATGCCTATACCCAACAATGCGGGTATTTACTCACCCATCATTGGTATTTTTTGCGGGTGCCCACAGGGCTTGGGTCCAATTGTCATCCCTACTAATATCCATCCGACTCTCATTGCATTTTCCACTATATTAGTTATTTTTTACCAGCATACCTTTGTTTATTTTTCATTTTTTCTTTTGCAATCATCAATAAATATTATGTTAAAAACATATTTTAACCTTTTCTAAAGGTTAAAATTTAAAAAATATTAATTACTAGTAAATTTAAAACAATTAATTTTTTTTTAAGATATCAAACTAACCCAGCGAGATTGACATCAGAGAGAATCGAATATAAAACATTAAGAGGAGCACATTCCAAAGTCTCAAGCGAACACCACCAAACCAACCAGATCGATTTCTACTTTCAACTTTCTTAATTTATGTAATTTGGCTAAAGAAGGTTCTATATTTAGCGACAAAGGGAGTATGATTTTCCACGTGTTCGAACAAAATTAAAGGGGGAAGAGAGAGAAGAAAAGCCATATAAGATAGCAAATTTTAGAAAGAAGGAAACCGATGTTGAACAAGAGTACGGACATCAGATTCTTCAACATCTCAGTCGTTAGGATGAGATATAATTGTGTAGATAATTGAGAGTATTTGATGCAGATGATATATTTTCCTTCTCTTTACATGCACATTTAACCTTGCTTTCAACTTCATCAATTTCTTCTTTTGAAACACTCCCTCTCCAACAAGTCAGCCCTAGTATTTTTCTCATTAGGTTCTCTCTTCCAGTTTCTTCATTGAGGGGGTGATTTTGGGTAATGTTTTACTAAAAATTACCTCATCTCCATCCTTTTGCTCTCTCTTTTAATTTAAATAAATGATTTTCAGATATTTTTAGGTCATTGTTTGTTGATTTCTTCATATTAGTGTGTCATTTCATTGTTCATCATCTTGGTGCGACTTGGTTGATTTTCCATCTTAGTGTCGGTGTTCATTTGATTTGGATTGACATATCAACTTTAATCAGTTACAAATTCAATCAAATGACTTTGTCTTCAACGTTGAAGATCCAGAGGCATGTATATTTTGTTCACTTTTACTTTGTCACATTATTTATAGACATTTGACCGTTTTACGCTATCGATTTAATTGTTGTGAGTTTGTTTGTTAATTCATCATTTTTGATTAATGTGTTAAATTTTTATTTGATTTGATGTACTCTATCAACTTAAATAAATAAAATTTAGTTTCTTTTAGTAAAAACAAAAAATATCATTTTCGTCTTGCATTAATTGCAATATCACAAAAATCGAACATGCTAGTTATGACTTATGTTCCAGACTCTTTACACATTTCATTTACTTGGCCATCACACAATAATTAACCAACCTAAAGAAAACAATAATCTCTCCCTCCCCGCACAACCTCACACGCCCTTATCTCTCTCACATCATCCCCAACCTTCCATTTATTTATACCTTACATTAAAATCTTCTAAGTCCTTTAAAAAAACCTATTCTAAGTCACTTTAACAACCATCCAACACAAATTTTCTTCTTCTTAAAATTCGTGTAAATTCTAAGATACTATATGTTCCAATTATTTCTCAAATCCATGTGTACCATATTTTATGACTTGTAATCAAAAGTCTAATATGTACTCTTTTCATTTTGCATATAGAACCTAGGATGAACCATGTGAGATTGGCAAAACTGGTAGTCGAGGTAGAGTGCAAAGGGGAAAGTTCCTTCGTCTTTAAAAGATTGGACGAATGAAAAACCTTCCATGTTGAAAATTCTTGAAGAGAATAATAGAGGAAAAGAGATATTGTTGTTGGAACCTCTCGATGTTTGTTGTGTGATGGTGGAACAAGAGAGTTCTTGTGACATTATGATTTCTAGCATGTAGCATGCCCTGAAGTTCAATAACAAGAATTTTCTACCATATAATGGTTGGGTTAATTATAAGTTGACACTCCTTTTTTATATCATCCTTGTACACCTTCATGAGGCACTAGGGAGAAGAGAGAGTGGGTGACAAAGTTGGTGAGTGTGTGGGGCCACGCCGCCACGTGTCACTTTTGTGTGTGGAGGTACAAGGGATGTATGCCGCATGCGGTGGTCAACCTATCATTGCTCGGATGGTTGTGACCTTCAAGAGTTCATCATCTCCACACGTTGGTCCTTAGGTTATATTGAGCTATTAGTGGAAATTGGCCAACATATGCCGACAAGACGGTGAAGAAACAATTTTCAGTAGGAAATTGCGAATTGGTGTACAAATGCATAACTGGACCGGGTCAAGCCCAATCCAACAAAGGAATGAATCACTCCATGGCCACTAACCCACCAGAGAGAGTACCATGCACTCGCCTTAGAGGCACACATAAGCAAGTATGGTGATCAAAATCAGGACCGCATGATGAAGATCACATCATGATTTTGTCTACAGTTGTCTTCAAGCCAATTATCCAATTAGGGTTTTTGTCCTTGAAACCTTAATCCTCCTTCTATAAATGCTAACTTATGACATAGTTCAAATACAATTTGTTAAACCCCAAAATCTCAATCTCACGTACTTTTATTTGCTTGATCGTCAAGATATTTGCAGATACATCGCATTGTCCTCTTTTTTTTTTTTTTTTTTTTTTTTTTTTTTTAATAATATTCTTTAATAAAAGTCTCCTACTATAGTAAGTATCAAGTTGAGTAAGAGCAAATGGAAGATTGAAAACGAAGCTACGAATACAACAATTGTCGGGGTAGGTGTGCATGTTTAAGAGTGGGTATATCGTTTTGCAAGTTAGCAAATGGAGTTAGGAAGTTGACACGTAGCACCCACTTCCACTTTTTGTAATAATGGATCCATGCTTGTTGTCGTTTTCTCATCTATTAGGTCTTAGACATTTTCACTCGAATCTCCACCCAAATCATATGGTGGCGCGTGGGATCCACTCTTGTCCTTCCACTCACTTTCATTACCTTCTCCTCTACCCTAGTCCCACACAAACACTAATACTATAGTTATAGTATTATGTAGACATCTTTTTTATTCATTCATAATTCATAAACCATTACAAATTTACAAACGCATGTACTAAAAACCCTAGTATTGTTGAACGTAAGAGGTGTATTGAGCCAATTCTCCGAGTAGATGTCTGGTTTGATGCATGCATATATAATGCATTTCACGTAAGAGGTTTATTGGGAAAAAAAATTAAATTACACATTGAAAAAAAGATAAAACATAAACTCACTTTCATTATTTCGAATTGAATCAAAAAAAAATTAGGGTTTTAAGTTTTTTGAATTGGGGAAGAACATTGACATCAATTCATGGAAGAATTTTGGGGGATTTTGAACTCTAGGTGACAAATTATAACATTAGGGTTTCAAATTTATATATTTGGGGAAGAAAGACCCGTTAAAGAGAAAGAGCCGTTGGGAATTTTCTGAAAATCAATCTATTTGGTCCTTGGCAATTTTCTGAAAATCCATCAATTTGGTCCTTGGAAATTTTCTGTAAATCAATCAATTTGGTCCCTACTTACGTGGCATCTGACGTGTTGAGCCTTGTAAGAGATTAACGTTACACGTCACCTCCGTTAACAGACCAACTTAACGGAGGGACTGATTTGATTGACATTTTGTAAATTCAGGGACTAAATAGCTATTTCGCAAAATTCAGGGACGAATTTGGCCGATGCGTT
>Ga0228711_1011648_pt1 | contig 11089 bp, 4 predicted proteins | sample MedpolnodulmetaG_2_FD_177996 | JGI IMG/M metagenome (GOLD analysis project Ga0228711, IMG submission 177996) | Root nodule microbial communities from Medicago polymorpha collected in Santa Monica, California, United States - brown nodules | ecosystem: Host-associated > Plants > Roots > Nodule...
GATTGGTGTGGAGACCTAACTGATAGGAAAAGCACTTCTGGCTATGTATTCAAATTCAATGATGCTGCAATTTCATGGTGCACTAAGAAGCAACCAGTCACTGCACTCTCATCATGTGAAGCAGAATCCATTGCAGGAACATTTGCTACGTGTCAAGCACTATGGCTGGATTCAGTGATGAAGGAACTTAAATGTGAAGTGATGAAGCCTCTAACACTGAAGATTGACAACAAATCAGCCATAAGTCTTGCGAAGAATCCAGTCTCACATGGAAGAAGCAAACACATTGAGACAAGATTCCATTTCATTAGAGAGCAGGTGACTAATGGAATGATTGAGCTGCACTATTGTCCCACAGAGCTGCAACTTGCAGATAGTTTTACAAAAGCAGTAAAGCTTGACAGATTTGAGTTTCTGAGAAAGAATTTAAGTGTCTTTAATATTCAGCAGTTATGATTAAGGGGAAGTATTAGAATAGTAATCAATAACTGAAGAGTGCTTCTGAAGAGTGCTTCTGAAGTAGTGCTTCTGAAGTGAAGCTTCTGAAGAGTGCTTCTGAAGTGAAGCTTCTAAAGTAGTGCTTCTGAAGACAGATTCTGATGTGCAGATTCTGATGTTTTCAGAATCACAATGTAGTTAGTTAGAGGAGTTTGTTACAACATCTAGTTGTATATATATACTCTCTCATGTGTTGTAAATATGTAGTTGTGTGAATCAATAAAAATTCTCCATTCATTATTTCTCTCGTTTCAATTCTTCATTTTTCTGTTAGTTATTCATCTTGCTCAAAACAGCTTATTTTTAATAAGCACTTTCGCTGCGCATAGAACATAATAATTGTTCTAACAATTGCATATGACATGCGAAAGGGACGTGATGTCAAAATAGTTGGGATGAAATTCATTTCACATGTTGTTTTCACACTCTATTTTGCTTTTTTTAATGTAATACTCATAAATCACTTCTTCTTTTTTTTTTGTGAGTTAGACTATGTGTTTAGGACACACATACAAAGAGATATTTTTTTAAATAACAAAAAAAATATATATATATTTTGACGACAAGTGCATTATTGTATGTGTGCCTAAACATTATGCATTTGGTCTTGTGACCAAATAAGTATTTATGCGGTAAGTTTCATAAATCACATATTGAACAATTAAAACATGACTATATTCGTCATGTAAGCACAACTCATATGATAGATGCAAAAATAATGGTATATATGTGTCAGAATTCAAACTTCGGCTCCTTACTTTTCTACATTTAAAATTTATGAACCCTAACCACTAAACTAGTTTTATAAATAATAATTTCCCCTCTTGTTAAAAAAAATAAAATTCCCCTTCACTTTTTTGAAAAACTTTTATTAAAAATATTGATTTTTTTAAGTTTTTCAAAAAAATATATTTACTCTAACATAAATAGATTGTAGAATTCATTTCATTTCATGATAAGTAAATTTTGACTTACTTCCTCTCAAAAAAATAGGTGACTTACTATAACATAAATAGATTCCTCGTCATAAATAGACTTACCTTAATAAAAATAAAATTCTTCTTTTTTTAGCGCAAGGAGAAAACAAAATAAAACTTTTCTGCAAATTAAATGCCAAAAGACGATAACATATCCCCTCAACAACAAAAAATTAAAAAAAGCCAATGACAGAAAAAAAAAATATATATATATCAAATAAAACGTTGATTTTTGTCCATTAATATGTTTTAGGGTTAAATTATTTCAAAAAAAATGTTTTAGGGTTAAATATGCTTTAGATATCTATCAAATCGGGAATTTTTAAGTTAGTTCTTACTAAATTTAATATTTCTTTTAGTCTCTACAAAACCAAATTACATTTAATTTTAGTCTTGGCTAAAATTGAATTTGTTTAATGATATTTAATTTTTAAATTTTTTTAATGATTTTTGTGAGAAACGTTAAAAACTTTATATTTTTTTGAAAGGTTCATTTTTAATTATATTTATATTTATAATTTTTTAACATCAAATGAATTAAATATGAATTTTTTAAATGACAAAAGATCATAATAAAAGTAACAAAAATCTGGACCTAGAAATCAAATTTTGAACTAATTTTTTTGCGGTGGAACTTTTAGTAATGATTTCAACGGTCTACAAAAATTTGTTTAAAAACTTAAGAATTTAAGTATAATTAAACAAATTTGGATTTAGAAATTTTTTAGTCAATTTTTTATAGGAAGTAAAAAACCTATTAATTATTTTTATAATGACTAAAAAAACTATTAAAATTAAGAAAGGATTAAACTTTAAAAGTCTCAATTATATGGTCATCAAGAATATATTTAACCCTATGTTTGATTGGTAATTGAAGTAAAAGAATTTATCTGTTGGTCTAGTCAAATTTTAGTATTGGTGAAAAGTAAATAAAAGATTAAAATTTTATATGAAACAAAAGTGTAAGTAATAACAGTTGGATACCACATACCTTAATGAATTGATAAAGTATAGGTTAGAAGTTTCTCATTACTTATTTAAGCGTAAGCAGAACACTTAATATATAAGATCATTTTAAATAGGGTTTTTCTAACCTATGCAACATTGCATAGGATAAGCTCTAATAAATACACTATTTTTGTCAACATAGTTGTCATATTAATTATTCTATTATTGAAAATTGAATTTTTTTTTCTCTATATCTCTCTCCCATTAATCATTATTTTTTATTTTTTTTTATATAATCTTTTCTTTAATTACATTGTTATGTTTTACTTACCGTTGTTACATTTTTTGTCATATTTCTTTAAAAAAAAATCATCTTATGTAGTGTCGTTTGATTTGGATAGATTAAAACTGATAGCTATTTTTTTTAAAGACTAAAAATGATTTTAAATAAATTAACTATATAGCGGGCCAAAAACTAAATTCTCATAAATGTATTTCTTGATCCTCCAAAAAAAATATAAAGGTATTTCTTGATGGGTATCAAAAGTATTTAAACACCCTAAAACTTGTAACAAAAAATAGTTGGATACAAAATATGAAACTAAGTTTTTTATTTTTGGTAGCTGACGGAAAAAATGCAATAAGAAAATATTCTATTAAACAAGTAGAATGATTAATAGGAGAGTAATAAAATCCAATTTTGAAGAATAAAATAATTAATATGACAACTATGTTAACAAAAATGGTGTATATTTATTGAAACTTAACGTATGCAATGTTGCATAGGTTCGAAAAACTCTTAAATATAATACCTTAAAAGATCTTCTTTCTCTTTACGCTTTTTTTACTCTCCCTTCTCTCTAAATAATCACTACGCCACCACCCTCAATTCAAACTTTTTCTTCACGAGGTAGCCTCGATTTCGTGTTGGTGCGATCGGCCATCATGGACGCATCACCATCAACCCCCAATCGGGGATGCAAAAGAGTTTCTCGACGACAAACAACTCGATTACGACAAAAACTGTTATTTTTGTTGTTGTTTAGTGTTGGTAAACAACATTTGTCACTAGCTCGGATGGACCTCAATGGCCATTAATGTTTTGTAGGACAAAAGAGGCATTTTGCAGTGTTGATCCTCGCATTGTTGTTTCTGTTGGTAAACTCGTAAGGGTCAATGTTATGGGGAAACCCGTATCTCGTTGTTGATCTGTGTATGGTTCGTAAAGGTTGTTGGTTTCATCAATAACCTGTAGCGGTGGCATCTTTGCTCAATTTCTATGAGATTGGTTCTTAAAATTTATGTGAGGGTAGGTGCACTCTATTGGTCAATAAGACAAATACAACGATAAGCTGGGGGGAGGGTTCGCTTCTCCTTTTAAAAACTTTTTGAAACCATGGTTTTGATATTCTTTAGAAAAACGAATGAATATTCAAAATTATGCACCGAATACGAATGATAATAAGATATATAATGTAGAAAGAACAATTCAATTTAAACGAGAGATTCACACTTGAATTTTAATGTAACAATCAATTATCAATACATAGAATAATCCACAAAATCAATGATTATGTAAGACTAAACCTAACCTTAAACAAGAAATAACTATCACAAGAAATAAGCTACTTTGATATACGAGATAAGATTATCAACAAGTAAATCTCAAATATGCGAGGTGATTGAATTGATGATGTATTGATATCAACAATGATCTATGAAAATTATGTTTTAGAAAAATATTCAATCAAAATCATACGGTAATTAAGCTAATTAATAAACATCATATATCAAAGTTAATTTGCTGAAATTAAAGAGTTAAGGAGAAGATAACACCAGCGATTTATAGATATTCCCCTTTTTGTCCTCCCTAAGTGTACATCAATCCTGTCTTCATAGAAGAAAATGTCTCTTCCTCAAACTTCCACTAAAATGGTGAAAATGTTTACAAGTGTATGATTACAAAGATTCTTTCAATTCCTAATCCAAGTGATTCTGAATTTTCTATGCTATGGAATCACACAAAGCATCCAATCTTCAAGATCTCTTGAAGTCGGATAATCTCAAGGTCTTCGAATCTCAAGCTTGCATGCAATTCTTCGATCTTTTTATCCAAGAAATCTTATTTTATATGTAATGATGGAATAACATATGATGTTTTTAGCTATGTTGTTAGTGTAATTATTTGCATTTGAAGGCAAATTAGAAGTCAATTAGAGTAGTTGTCATTGGTTTGAAAAACTTTTTGTATTGTTTTCATTCGAGTCGTTGTAATTCACTTTTATCTTTAATTGAATCAATATTTGTACATAAATATTTTTTTAATGTTAAGAAATAAACTTCTAAGATTACTAATATATATATATATGACATCCCTTAAGTTCTCAATGATATCATCTACACTAATTCGGATTCTATGCGGTTTATGATTTCCCGCATTTACGCAATTGAGACATCAGTGATTGTTTGACCTAGATTGAACGATCATTATTCAAATTTGGTATTATAAAATAAGTTTAAATATGATTTGAGTCTCCGCAATTATAACATGTTTTTGTTTAAATCTTTGTAAATTCTTTTGTTTGGATTTAGTCCTTGAAAAATCAATAGTCGTTGTTTTTAGTCCAGGGTTGGCCACATGCGTGATTATTAGGCCACTTATGGCGTCACAAAATAAAAAACAATAGTTCTTGAATTGGCAGGGATTGAATCTAAACAAAAAAAACTTACATAGACTAAGAAAAACATTGTAATTGTAGGCATTAAAGTCATATTTAAACTCTTTAAATTATAAAACAAAAATTAAAATCTGCATTTTTTTATATCGTATGATCTTGATTGAACAATCACCTATGTCCCCAACTGCGTGAATGTGGGGTAATTCTTGAAAACGGGAAATTCGAATTCGACCTAGACTTGTCCGTTGTTAGAAATAGTAAGAGAATCTCCATTAGAGATGCTCAAAGTACTCTTCATCATCCCCTTAGGAAGACCAACACCTATTTCATTCAATAGTGGTTTTATATTTGAAAAATATACATATAAAATAAAAAAGAAAAGAATATACAATGAGTGAATGTAGCATAGTAGCCACACAAGTATCATATATATTATCCATACAGAGAAAGCATGTAGTTTTACAGATATATAAAAACCATAAATGAGTTCTCTTTAAAAGCAAAAGATAAAATAAACATAAGTTTGGAAGTGTTTCCTCATTAATTGTACAAATGATAAACTTTACTCAAATGATGATGATTAAGCTTTTCATAATCTTGGTATGGCACGAGGATTAACGCGAGGGGTGTCCCAATCAGCAACAATGTGATCACGAGTGATTTCCTTGAGTGAGCGGCATCCACTTAAAGCCATTGTTAACTCAAACTCATCACGTAACATTTGAAGGACCTTTCTTACACCAACTTCTCCTTCAGCAGCCAAGGAATAAACCACAGGGCGTCCAATCTAGACATAGCATAATTTGTTCGTTAATCATCGTTTATATATTGTTGAGATAACAGCAGTACTAATGGTGGTTATAACGATAAATTATTTTGTTTATGTTCGTCTTAATCCTCCATATATTATAGAAGACAAGTGTCGTAATAAAAGTCTGGTCGGGAGGTAAATTAAGTTGATCAATGATTACTCCTGATTATTTCAGCCAGAAGTCGAACTAGGCTACTACTCGCAAATTTCAACCACTGGGGAACTATAGTCACTCAAGAATTATGAATTCAGATGCACAATCAACACTTCGGAGCTATTTGATCAAAATCAAATGACTTTCATAAGTTTACTTTTAAAGTTGATTTAGAGAGATTAAAATCAGAGTCACAACGGCTCCTAACCGTTAACTACATATGCATGCGTCGACATTGTGACCATAGACGATCCGAATTAAGAAATTACTATTAATGAGGCAATGAGCATGTATATTGGGAAATGTTATTAGTATACTCACAAATATGCCAGAGGCACCAAGTGCCAAAGCCTTGAAGACATCGGTTCCACGACGTACACCTCCATCCAAGAATACAGGAACACGACCTTGAGCAGCTTTCACAACCTAAGTAATTTCAACAACACAGTTATGATATAAACAATCTTATTATGTAGAATGATTCATACAACTTGATTCAGATTAATAATAACTTGACATTCTAAAAGTACCTCTTCTAAGGCACTTATGGTGGCTGGAACATAATCAAGCTGTCTTGCTCCATGGTTGGACACAATAATTCCAGCTGCACCACTTTGCACTGCTAGCCTTGCTGCAAAATTTACATCAAACCATTAATAAATATTTGGAAAAAATTCACCTAGAGTGTTGTAATCACTTCTTTTATATGTAATGATGTATATGAGTTATAGCTAATACTAGTGTATTGGAAAAAGTGTTAAATATAACGGTGTATCGAAAAAAATGTGTTAGAAAGTGTATTAATAGAATTCTCAAAACAGGTTTTGTTTTGCTTACCATCCTCTGCAGTGAGTACTCCCTTCACAAGAATTGGAAGGCTAGTGATAGTCTGAAGCCACTTCACATCCTGCACAAAAGTAACAAAGACAACTCAATATCATTCGTACCTCGAAAGAAGCATTGATATACACTAAAAGTCACAGAACCAAAATTAAACTTAGCTTCTGTTTGGATAAATTAAACTCAATCTGTTTTCATAAGCTATTCAACAGCTTGCGGATATGTCATAAGCTATTTCTATAAACTCTCTCAAATAGTTTCACAAATCTTATGTCAGGGATAAAATGCAATGGTTGGTTATCTGACATACCTTCCAGCTCAGAGTACGATCAATTTGACCAGCAACATATGAAGCAAGTCCAGAGTCGTTAGCCTAAAAGGACCAAGGTAACAATTATACTAATGATAGAGGAAAGAACATTAAACTATATTACTAATTTTGTAATAATTGATCTCACTTACTTGGTCCATCTTTCCAAGGTCCAGTCCTTCAAAATTCTTCAATGTCAAAAATGGTGGCAGAACAAATCTGTAAAAGAAATTTTATAATTAATCTTTATTACATTAATTAAACCTGCAAAGCTGAAACTCGGAAAATCTAATCATATTGGTTTAAAAAAAGGTTTGTAACCTTAATATAGGCTTGCAATATCAAGAAATTTAGGTCTTCACGATTGCAACGTAACTTTTAGATATAAAGTTTGTTAAGAATTTGTATATTTAACAGAGTTAGTTAGGTTAGTTATCCTTGCTATCTTTTTCCTTTTCATATGAACTCGTATGTATAAATAGAGTCTGTTGTATTCCTTATTGATCAAGTTATCAATAAATGCGATATTTCAGTTATAGTGATTGCAATTGTGGCCGCATCAACCTCATATAAATATGATTCTTTGCAGTATTAAGAATCACAACACGGACGCAACAGTTACCTGTTCTTGATATCAGCTTCTCTGCGTCCAAGTCTTGGAGTATCAACAGTAAGGGCAATAGCTTTGAATCCAGCTTTTTCAGCTCTTCTCACAAGCTGAGCAACAACATTCCTGTCCTTGTACACCTAAATAAAGAACATGGCCGATGCAGCACATATCATCATACAAGAGAAAAAAACTATTGCATGAAGAATTCAAATGAAGAAATGGAACTGAGATAATGATGTTTTTATCGCTCACATATAACTGAAAAAAGCGGATTCCAGGTCCAGTTGAAGCAACTTCTTCGACGCTTGAAGTTGCCCATGATGACAAAGTCTGAAAGAATCAACGAGTTAATTGAAGTAACTGATTTGAATATGCAGTTTAATAAGTGTTTATCGTATAAGAGCTTATGTGTTTTCTGATTTTAGAATTGAAGAAGTAATGAGGATAAACTCTACATAAGCTAAAAACACTTTACTGAGTGCAATGAGCTGTTTTAATGTTTTTCCAAATATTGTGGTATGCAAAACTTGTTTCCACATGCATCCAATCAAATTACACTATGATGTCACTTTGTTTTGTTAGTTTCTAAAACATCTCCGCAAATATCTACATGGGAAGATTTGATTGAATGCATGTGTAAAAATGTTTTATATGACGGTGCATACAAACATAGGAAGACAAGTACCATGATTGTTCCAGCAGCTGATGCAGCTCTTGCTGTTGCATATTCTCCTGCACAATAAAAAATCATAGAGTTTGTTATCAACCATTTATCAAAACTAGACGATGACAATATTTTAAGAATTACTAATGTCTAATCACACTTAATTTCTGTATAATAGCTTATCAATAGAAGTTACAGAACTAGAAACCAAGTTATGATAAACAGTTTGAGTAAGTGCGTAAAGCATAACCACTTATCCTATGAGTGTTCATGTATATGTTATTTCTATAACAAAAAAGTTGTGATAGTTGTTGAGTCACTAGTGCCTTGTTTGGATAAACAGTTTGAGTAAGTGCGTAAAGCATAAGCACTTATCATATGAGTGTTCATTTATATGTTATTCCTATAACAAAAGGTACAAGAAAGTCAAATTACTTTCATATAAGCTCTAAGCTGTTTTCATAAGCTACATTTTGGAGCTTATGGAAATAAGCTAAAAACAACCAATAAACATATCATAAGTTGTTTTGATAAGCGCAAATAAACTTAATGATCTCTTCTCAACCTATAAACATTTTCATACCCATATAAGCTTAAACTCTGCACAATTCCATGTCATGCATGATTTTTGATGAATTATTTTTCTTCCTTCTAACAAAATGAAAAAAGTATTGCACAAAGTAAATTTAAAGAAAAAGCAACGATACCCTCGGGATGAGCCATTTTCTGAAAAGCAGTTGGAGCAATCATGATTGGCATGGAAATTTTGAAGCCAAGGACAGTAGTTGACAAGTCTATCTTGCTCACATCGATAAGAATTCGCGGCCTAAACCTGTAATGTTTGTAAACCATATTTTTCAGCACATTAACATTTATCCTTATTCTTAGAATCATAGATGTACAAAACATCCAAAGGAACATAATAAAGTAACATAGTTTGGTAACTTAGGTACGGTAAAAATAAATTCTATGAAATCTTACAAAATTCTGGAAAAGGCATTTCTGTTTTCTTGGAGAGACCACTGGTCCTCAGCACCAGATGCATAGTAGTCAAACGCCATCTTTGGCAATTTCTGCTTTGCAATTTCCTCATACTCACTGATATTGGTTATCTCTCCCATTTTCAAAGGTGTTTGTTGATACTGGCCTTAAGCAATCCTGCAAGTTATCAACATTCACATCATAAAAAAGAAAACGGTTTTAGCTATGAAGTACTAACACGGACACATATATCATATCAGACACGACACTGACACGTAGACACCAACACAAATATTTTGAAAATAAGAGTAATTGTAAGTAATCGCAGGTGTTTGTGTTGTATTGTATCAGTATATGACACCGATATGTGTCGTAGATTCAAAGACGCCTACAATACGAACTGTCGATCGTAGGTTTTTAGCTATCAACACTTTCATCATAATCAGCTATTAAATTTGTAATATTAGGATAATTTTGAGGATGGTCTCAGTCTGGAAATTTTTCAAAAAATAAATGGAATTTGAAAAAATCTAAAATTTCTAGATTTAGGACATTAAAAAGAGAACTAAACACTTTGGATGTAGCCATATTGAATTTCAATTTGAAAGTGTAATATTTAAAGGAAAAACTACGAGCAGTTTATGAAATACAGAAAAGTTGCATCATGTCTCAGAATTATAATGAAAATCTACCAAAAAAAACCAAGCCAATCAGCCTAACCCTCCAGTTCCCGGGGAAAAAAGAGTATGATAATCCAAAGTTCGGCTCAGAGATAAGTAAAAAACCAAAACAATCATATAACTTCACCACCAAAGTCTTAAAATATTAACCTTCTACTACAAAAACATATATATATTTATACAGAAAGGAAAAGAAAACAGAACAAAAGTAAAGAAGATTAGTACTATGAGTTATCAAACCAGAAAACTTGATTAAGCAAATAAAAATAAACATGTAATGCACACATACATACAAACTCTACTCTTCAATCTTTATTTCTTCTATAGTGTGTCACAAAGAAGCATGAATATAAAGGCCATGTAAAAATATAAAACTGAACATAGAAAAAAAAGAGACCTTGGTATCCAAAACTAAGCAAGAGTGTGCATGCAGAGGAACCAATGGAGAGGAGCTCCTTAGTGAGAAATTATAGAAATGAAATGAAGTGAAAAATAGCAACAGTTTGATAAATATGTGATTAGAATATAGACAAAATAAGTATGGGGCCTAAAAATTTTGTTGTAACGTGAATGAAGAAGAATTTTTTTCACAAGTGGATGAGCTTTTGGAGGTGAGTATTATTTTGAACCAAATCTCATCAACAAAGTGAGGTGGTTTTTAGCCACAAACAATTTGTGTGTTTCACATCATTCTTTTCTTCATTATCATCTTCATCTCTAAATATGAAAAGAAAATAACTAATCAATAAAAAATTTGGAAATATAATTTGTATGTATATTTGTTATATATGTTTGGAGGAGTCTCGAAAATTGAAAGAATAGTGCATATATCAATTTGTCATTGCCCATGAATGATGATGAAATGATAATAGTACAAGTGGGTTTGCCAACGTACATATGCTAATAGATAATGTAAAAAATGAAATAAAAGTTTACAT
>Ga0228711_1011650_pt1 | contig 11089 bp, 6 predicted proteins | sample MedpolnodulmetaG_2_FD_177996 | JGI IMG/M metagenome (GOLD analysis project Ga0228711, IMG submission 177996) | Root nodule microbial communities from Medicago polymorpha collected in Santa Monica, California, United States - brown nodules | ecosystem: Host-associated > Plants > Roots > Nodule...
GTTTTGCACTTATGTGCAAAATGCCCCCTGAACTTGAATTTTTTTCTTCTTGTATTTGACTCAAAACATATTAAAGGCAGGCAATTAACATTTAGCTTTATGTTTGGTCAATTCCCATCACATTATTCTACACCATAATCAAAATTTATTTGTTTAATCTATTTATTTGTTGTTTTCTTTCTTTTTTGATAGCAAATCTTGTTAATTTTTGAACTACTCATTAACCATTTTTGTTGTATGGTATGATGAGTAGCTGTTTACTATTGATCTCAAATGCTCCAAAAACATAACTCGTCCTTTCATGACATACCTCCTTGTGCTCACTCCCTGCAATAAAATCAATCAAATCGGTCCTTAAATTTCTAAAATTTTCAATCAAACCAGTCCCTAAATCATTACACTCAATATCAAATCAATCCTTAAAAGAGTGGTAAAATTGGAAAAACATAAAAAAATTGAAAGTGAAAAGTTAAATCTAAAATTTGTCGCATTTCGACCAAATTGGTCCTTGTACTTGTGACCGACTGGATGACACGTGTACAACACAGCACAACATGCAGGATGACACCTCAGCATCACTAATGGAGATATTGGACGGAGAGATAAATTTGATGGACGTTTGTTAAATTCAAGGACGAATTTGATATTTTGATAAATTGGGGGACGAATTTGGCTGGTCCGTGCAAATTTAAGAATGAATTTGATGATTTACTCTATTCTTAATCTTTCATGAAACACTCTCGTATTCTTATACGAACTTTGGTATTTGTACTCCTTCTGTTTTAGATGAGTGTTACTTTAGTAACAAAAGAAATGTTTTAAAATGAATATCACTCTACATTTTCGATTCAACTTTATTTTTTTAGAAGAAAAAAAAAAAAAAACAATTCAACTTTAACTTTACATTTTCAATTCAACTTTTTTTTCTAATAAATATTACAATTTTTTTCTCAATCGCAATTTTCAATTTTTTTTATTATGTATATTGATTATGTCTTTCACTTATACCATGTGTATCAAAACCTTAAATAATAATCATTGTGAAATATATAGAGTATCTAACTTCATCCGTTGCATTTAATTTTTACTTCCTGGTTTGTTTATGCTTTCATAGGTATATTTCATAGTGTTTGTCTCATTTTTTTGTTTATGTTTCTTTATCTACTGTAATTTAGATCATATATTTGGTGTGTTGTCTAATAAATTAACGTTAATCATCTAGATTGTTCGGTTAGAATTAAATTAAATTCCATAAGAAAAAGAAAAAGAAAAAGAAATCAAATCAAAGAATACCGTTACGTTAATTTGATTTGATTTAAGATAAAATTGATGGTAAGCATGCATATAAGCAAGAGTCCGCCAAACCAAGTTCAGCATCAACATCAAGCTTACCTCATACACATGTACGGACAATCTTACGCGTGTCTTCTCGTCCCCCGAACAACGCGGTTTCTTTCTCTCTCTTCCTTTCTTCATTTTCTCTTCCCAAAATACCCTCCACCGCCCTTATTTATCTCCCTTTCCCCTCTACTTTCCTTCCCCCCATTTCATTTCATCACTTCCTTCTTTCTCTTTTCTTCTTTACACTTTCAACAACTGTTACACTATAGCGTAACCAAAAACACTTTCATTTCATTGCTATGGCATCATCATCAGAGAATTTAGCAGCTAGCATTGAATCATGGATGTACCGTCCAGCTATGACTGACACGTGGCTATCTGATTACATAGCTCGTGACGCTGAAACCCTAACCAAAGCTCTTCACAAATCACTCTCTTCTTCTTCTTCTTCACCGGAAGACGCTCTTTCACCCTTTTTAAATCTCATCAAAACCGACTCCACCACCGTCAACACCACCGCCACTCCGACAGTTTCCAGTCTCTCCGGTTCTGACGATTCCGCTCCAAAGCGTCAACGTGTTGCCGCAGGAAAAATCTCCAAACGGAAGTCACGTGCCTCGAAGCGTTCACAGACGACTTTCATCACGGCGGACCCGGCGAATTTTAGACAGATGGTGCAGCAGGTTACTGGTGTCAGATTTGGTTCAGGGTCGAATGTTTCAATGGCGCCGTTGGTGAAACCGGAGCCTCATAGGGTGGTGGGAGTTACCGGAGGAGGGAGGTTTACGACTGGTGGAGGGTGTTTACCAACGCTTGACACGTCAGCTTTTTTACTACAACACCACCACCACCACCAGCAACAAACAATGGTGGGTTCTAATTCTGATGGGTCTGAAATGACTGGGCTGGGCCCACTTTCTTTTGGCCAGCCCATTGGTGAAGATGCTGCTGGTTTAGATTTTGAAACTTTCTCGAGTTGTTTTCCCACTCTTGAATCTTCATGGAAAGTTATGTGACAAACTGAAATGACGATATTGTCCTTCACTTTTTGCCCCTCGTGGGTTTGGGAATTGAATTTTGGGTAAGTAGTTTTAGGAGGATATCATTGTAAATTTTGGGAAAAAGGGAAGGGAATGGATATGGAAATGGATGTAGAATTTCCTTTTTCTTTTTTTATTTTTCTGTGTAATTTATTTTACATAGTTCCTTTATTATCATGATGAACTAGTACTCCAAACAATGTTGTATCTTTGTTTAGTTTAATTAACCTAATTAATGCATTCCCTAATCTTGTTGTTCAATTCGATTCGATAAAATTAGTCTCTGCACATGTTTATATATTTGATTTATGAAAAACATTGAGCTTAATGGAAGACATGGTATGCTACTATGTGCATGAAAAATATTGATCTTAATGGAAGATATGGTATGCTAATATTTCCATGTGGAGAGTGTAAAGTTGTTGCATTTACTAAGTCCAAATAGTAAGTATTTGGTCAAAGAGAATAGACTTGGTCTTTGTTGTTGAAAGGAGGCTTGGTGTGTAAGTTTGAAATCTAACTTTGTTTTCTTTCCATTTCTGTGGGTTTGCCTTAATTTGGGTGGTGGTATTGATATTATTTTGTTGTAATTTCAGTCTCAGCTGCATTTATTTTTGCCATTTTATGACCAGTCTCTTTAATCCTCACAGAAAATGCTGTGGAATGGGGGGTCCATAGAGTGCAAAAAAGCAATGGGACGCGCTTTAGATGTTTAATTTTCCAGATAATTTTTTTTTTAGATACTTCCTCTAATCACATCACTTCATTGATATATACTGTAATTACATTTTAGAAGTAGTGATATAATTGGGAAGTCATATTAGATGACAGTACACAATTATGGGTACATTTTGCTTTTTTGAGTAAAAGATTATGGGTGCATCATAGTTTCAATTAGCTTATTTGATTCTATGTCAAAAAATCTAATGAACATATAGTTTATAACATGTTTATAAAAAAATTCAGTTTAATTTTATTAGCTCTTTAAAATACTGTAAATAAAAATATAATTTGAGTTTTAAATAAAAAAAATTGAATTTATTTTTGGTTCAATGTTCATTAAACTTTTTTTAGATATAAAATACATGCATGCATTTTAGGAATTTTATAGGTGTTTTGTGTATGATTCTTAACTAAAAATATACTTTTCTTTTCTTTTCTTTTCTTTTTTAATTTTGTTATAACACCTTTGAAAAAATCGTAGTTAATTTTGTTAAGAATAATGCGAAAAAAAATCTAAAACATGTACAGAAATTTTGTTCTTCAAAAATATAAAAAATTTACATAATTCTTTTTCTTCATTTAATGAGTGCCTGAAGTAAACACAAGTGTAGCTGTAACCCAAAGAAGAAAAAAACATAACCGTAACTGTTAAGCAAGATTTGTTTTAGGAATTTTCCCATTTATCTGTGCTTATATATTTGGCAGCCGTATCCATTTCTGCTTAAACAATATTTCTATAGCTTTCATGTCACCAAAATCTTTTCTATCAAAAAAAAATGTCACCGAAATCTTTAGTCAAAATTAATTTAAATAACCAAAGTTTCTAAATAATATATTTTTTAAAATAATAATGTTACTCTTTTGTGATCACTTGTAAATGACATTGCTCATCCACTAATTAAACCACTAAAATCAGCAAGCTTTGACTGTTTCTTATCTTCTTCTATACATTTTTTTTGCAAGAAATGATAAATATTTTTTTAATATATGATATGAAGAGAATGAAATGAAGCAGCTTGGGAATCAAGTCACTGTAGTTTATTTGACTAGCTGTGCAATTTTCTTCAACAAACATACCCATGTGACCATGTGAGCTTGTTATTAGGTTATAAAACATTTATTTATCTTGTACATGTTGGTATTTTATAATATGCTTTACATAGGAATCTAAAAACGACCAAGTCTCTGCAATGCGTGGGTGTGCTTTCTATATTAATTATATTTAATTTAACACATAATAAAAATAATTTATTATCCACTAGTATTAGTTTAAATATCTCAGGCATGTAGGGTTTTACCCAAGTCAAATTAAAAGGATTAATAATGTAAATTCAAAAACAACAAATCATGAAATTGTATTAGGTAAAAGGATAGTCTAACGTGAGTCTTGATGACATGTATCTAAACCTATTTGCTATTTATTTAATATGGACACTTAGATAATTTCCTTTAAGCAGAATGCCAAGTGTCGATCCACTAAGAATATAAAAATCTAGAAAAATATATATTTTATTGGCGGGATATATATCTAGCTAGATGAAACTTGAAAGAGAAAGATTGAATAAGTGGGGTTCTAGAAAGGGAGAAAATAAAGAAAAAAGGTGTATGGCTAGATTTTTAATGAAATAAATAAAATAACATAAATTAGATTAAAGGGTGAGTGTATTTCTTTTGAGCATTTCGATCAGACTTTGGAATATTCCTCCATCACTTTTTTCCCAATTTACACAAAGAGATATCATCATTCTAATTAGGGTAGACTAATTTCCTTTTTATTCATGTAAACACGATTTTAAATAAATTTAATTTATATAAATAAATGAAATTCAAAATAAATGTTTGATTATTTAAAGCCAAAAAAAGCTCCACGTATGCATAGAACACTTTATGAGTTACGTGCTTAATTTCAAATAACCCCTTCAAAGGAGTCCAATAATAATTGAGAAGGAGGGAAGGAAACAACGATCAATAATATAAGAAAAAGAGGTGACGAATGCAATAACGTAAGCATTTGAAAGCTACATATTTGGATGAAAAAGAAGATATAGATGCCTTTGTACCCCACAACTTAGATCACTTTATTACAACAAAAAAAAAATTGATTTTCGTCCAATCTGGGAGTAGAGAAGATTGGAAAGGGAAAGAAGTAAAGTCGTGTATGAAGGTAGGAAACACCACCTTATACGTTATTCCTTTCTTTTTCCCAAATTATTTGCACTAATCGTGCCAATTTTTTGAGTTCAAGATTGGGGTTCATTAGTAGGTTTAGGGTAGATAAGATAAGATATGGAAAGGTTATTATGTTAAACAAATAATTTGGCTTAACCTACTTTTTTTTTTTATTCTTTTCATGAGTACTACTATTTTTATTATAAAAGTACGACAAATTAGATCCTATTTACAATTTGTAATGATACATATTTAATTAGTTGTATGATTGAAAACATAATGATCATCATCAAAAGAAAACAGAAACTAAAAGTTAGCTTATAGTCACTCGCTCAACATATACTTTAGCTTACTCATACACAAAATATATATATGAATGATATTTCATCAAAGTTGTGGTTGATGAGGTTCAAAGTTGTGGTTAACCATGTTAATGAAAGGATTAATAAGCTAAGACACATTGTTATAATCATTGTTATTCATTAGTTATGTGCATTAACCAAATTTTATATTTAGAAGGGGATGTAGGGATAAGAGTTTAAAAAAAAAATCTAATTTATGTAATATAATTATTACAATGTTAAATATTTACTATAAGATTTTAAGGCATGACTCATGAGTCATGAGATTGATAGTTTAAAAATTATTAAACCATGAAAATATTTTATACGACCAAAATGTGATTAAAACAATGACTTTAAACTTTTTCATATAATAAGTGAACACTTGTACTCTAATTAATTTTATGCAGTAGTTAATATATATATATATATATATATATATATGCACCTTATACCCACAGAAATATAACATGGATCACTTTCAGTGAGCTGCCATGCATCGATCTGACACCGTCCACATTCATTGATATTAATCAACGGAGTCAACAGACGGTGCTGCTTCATTCATCACAAATTGTTTGCTTGGAGAATAATACATTACATGGTCCACGTATAAAACAAACAAAACCCTACCCATTTTGTCTTCATCTTTATCCTATTTTATTTAATTTACCTCTTTCAACTGTGGAATATTCTTCTTCTTCACGTAACTGTAATTTAATTAGTATATTTTTTTACTGATAAATGTGATTTAATTATTGAAAACATACTCCTATGTGCTTATTTTCATGTTAGAAAGAACAACTTGTTTTAAATTTATTTATGTCAACTAATGGTTAATAAATGACACATGACCAGTTGAATGTTTTGATTATTCTTAATTTTGGTCAAAAGATCACTAGCTACCAATTCAAAACACATTCAGTAGGGCATGCTTCTAGAGAGTAGTTGATTTTTTATTCAACTTCAACATCAATCACTTATTGTTTTAAAAACTAATTATGCTTGACTGGTTGTTAAAGCAAGTCAGATATATACTGAGCCTGAGCCAGAGCCACAATGGTCTTATTTTAAATATTATCTTATTCCATTATAATTTAATTTCAAATGAACCATAAATTTATTAATTATATTAGTCGAAGTGTCAACCATTATTTTAAATTTTCATATATGTCATGTATTATTGTCCAAAAGAAAAAATAAAGGAAATTGATGATAAATGTTTAGATCTGGGCTAATGAAATAAAATGTATATATAAAGTTATGCTAAAATAAAAAGTAATATTATATTTTCAAAATAAGAATAAAGATGAATTAAAAAAGCAAACTCTTAAGACATTGCTAATTGATGATAATTAGTTACTGGTTTTATACAAAAACAGTCGTAGGCATTTTCCTAAACCAAAAGTATTATTCCCGCATTAATACAAAACTAATCTCCTACAATTAAATGAGATTTTTTTAAAAGGTTAACATCTTTCAACAAATGCTTCTCCATACACATCAAAAGAGTGATTGAAAATGATTAAGGAATTCAGGCATCTACCACGTATTCTCTCCAGTTTCATTTATAAGCAAATTTTCACGTTTTAAGTTTATTGAATAAATAATGTATGTGGTATATGATATAAATTACATACGTCATTTATTCAATGAGTTTAAAAAATATCATAAAATTTATTATAAATGAGAAGGGAGAGAGTATATCATACTATATTGACAAAAGGAAAATAGGGTTAATTAGCACAATTTATTTCTTAAAACAAGAGATTTGTAGTATAGGAAAAAGAAAAGAAAGAGAGATTATTCAACCAAAGAAGAAAGAAGTAATTAGATATGATTGAGAGATTAGATTAAAAGAGAGAATCTAATTAGCATAGGAAAGAGTGGAGAAGGTTGTTACTTGTTGACCAAAGTAGTTGTAGCTTTGTAGGGTAGCAATGGTTGACGTGTCCTACGACTTTTAAGATTATTGTCAAAGGTGTCTGTGATACTTGAACAGATCTTTTGTCTCGTCGTTTATAAATTTTGACAATTATGCCCTTCTCTCTTTCACTGATCTCATGCTTGCTTCACCACTTCGTCATCAAGCAAGTTAGCAAACCCATATAATGGAGCATAAAAAAACACAAATAAAAAAATGACAGTATTTGAATAAAGATAAGTGTTTTTTAACACAAGAGTTACATTGCATCATTGATCAATTATACTTTTGAAAATAAATTTCATTAATCACTTCAACTATTTTATTAACTACAAAAATATAAGACATTAACTACTTGTTTTTTTTATGGTTGCTGACCAGTGCCCCGAGTACTGGTTTAGTATACCAAAAAAAGAATTTATTATCGTAAAAGGAAACCTTTTTACTTTTTATAAATTAATTATACAATTTCAATACATTAACTACTATATAATTTCTTTTTCAGTATCTTTAACTAGTGTCAAGGGCACCGGTTAGCATTTTCCTTTTTTATGTAGTTTAAAAAAACTGAAATAAATATAGATTCTAAAAGTGAATAATTTGAAGATGGGTGAAAACTGAAAAGTGAAATAATACCGAAAAACTTAGTTACAATTTTTTAGGTGCTTTTTGTACGATTCTTAACTAAATTTGATGTTTTTGATTCTATAATTGATTTTGTTGAATTAAATTTATTGTTGAACTCAGCTTTATTTGAATATATACAAACATAAATAAATTTATTTTCAACTTACTTTTGATCAAGATCAAAATCAAAATCAATATACATAATTAATTCATTTCAATTTTGGTTATCGTAAAAGAAAACACATGTCTTCCCTCTCCTCCTTTCTCTTTTTGAAAATATATTTTGAGTTTACTTTGAGACAACAAAAATTAACTTACGGATAGAAAAAAGATCACAAAAATAAGCTTCTAAAAATGAATTTAGTGTTAGAGAGAGGAAAGAAGAAGAGGAGGTTAGTGTTTCATCAAAATTGATTTTGAATGAATTGATTATATAAAATTAATTTCGAATAAAAGTGAGTTGAGGTAGGATGCTTGTTATATGATAATTTTGAGCTTAAAAATCAATTTTAGAATAAAAAATTTCAAATTATAGCTTTAAGCTAGAATCATTTCCAAAGACAAAATTAATTTTACATCTTTAAAATTAATTTTAACTCCTCCGAAAATAGAACCAAACATAGCCTTAATAGTTGTGCACATTCCTTATCACCCTATCTCTCAAACTTGCTTCCATGCAACTTTAAGGGCATCCAAATTCCAGACAAAATATTAATTTTGGAGTTTTTCATTTGGAGATGGGGAATTATATTGAGCATTGTAGCATACTTTGTTCGAGACAGGATAAAGAACATGATTCAAAGTCATCTGACATGAGTTGCCTAACTAGTTACAAGTTCAAATTTTGCAAAAACATATTCACACCGTTGTTGTATATTGTCGCCCAAATCAGGTGAATAACAAAATTGTAAAAATCAAATTGAAAATCGGAAGGAATGAGCTAGGGCCAATATTAAAGGACAATGTCTCAAATGAAGTTCATAAAGAACGACATCCTCATCTGTCAAGTCTTTTTTATAATGATAAATTTATTGAAGCAGTTCATTCAGTTAGAATAGTTAATTGAATATGGAACTAACTATGTAACAAAATAATGTGTATCCAACACTTGTAAAAATAACATAAAGAGCAAGCAAGTGTGTAAGTCTGCGCATTCAATTTCAAAACAGAACTGTACTCATCTATTCTTTCTAAGAGTTTCTTTAAGCTTTCTCTCCTAAATTGATCCAATTGAGTGAGTGTGAGATTAATACACACTTGAATGTATTAAAGCTCTTAAAAAATTACACTCAATATAAAAACTTAATATGATATCAGAAATATCAATATGGATCGTCTATTATTTATATTCACACATCAAGCTTAATATTGTTGGGCGTTATAAGATGTATATTAAGAAAAACTCAAGTCTCACATAAAAAAAGATAGGACCTGAAATGAGTTTGTAAAAGATGGTTCATCTCACTTATAAGTCAATTTTATAAAGATAAGTTAGTTTCAATATAAAAATCTAATCTTTTTAAAATAATACGTTGGAAAAAAATATGATACAACCAATTAAAAAATTTTATAAAAAGTTTATAAGGAAGAGATGATAAAAGTTTTAGTGTTTAGCCATAAATCAATAGATACAGGTTATAGCGTATTATCAATAATAAAGAAGGAAGAAGAATCGTGCACCTTTATATTAGGTTGACGAAGGATAACCGCCGATAAGTATGAGAGGATGACTACCCTCATTCCGTCTAGCTTTAGGTTTTCACAATGCTATTCAGAATAATTAACCGTCTGATGGGATGACATTTAAATAGGCAAACGGCTGAGGGCAGGGACCTCTCATTAGGCTTATCTAAATGGTTCAATCCATCACGGTCTATTTAATAACAATAGCTCAATCACTCAAATTCATCATATAATTAGTGCTTAACACAATAGACCATAATTTATATTATAAGATTAACTTATAATAATTGATTATTGTCAATCCATAATTGATTAATTAAACAATTAATCCAACAATCTCCCACTTGGATGACAATACTCAATTACTAAAAGAATATAATATTTCACTTGTCATAAAGAATTTTGATTTTAAAATTATATGTATGGTCAAAGCACTAATCATTCAAAAGTGAAGTGAGCTTTAATGCTGCAGAAATTGAGTCCGATAGGAAAAACAAATCATATAGGTCAAAGACTCACTTTTCTAACAAATGATGAATTTATAGTGACACATTTGAATTAAAAAGAATGTGTCATTAAAGAATGGCCCAAGCATTTTAAAAATGCTATAACAAACTCCCACTAACCCAAAATATCATAGACTTAATCAAATCAATATGAGTTACAATACTCGTATATATAAGTCTGTGGTTGGTGGTTCTGCCAATGAGTTTTTAATTTTATAAAAGTCATATATCCACATAGGTATAAGAATAGTAATTACTTATAGGGATAGCCTATTAAGATAGTGTAATTACATTTAATCAAAATCGATAAATGTTCTTTGACATTCAATTAATCCAAGTTTTAGAAAAAATGTGACTATGAAAATCCATAAAGAAATAGGAAATTCAAGAATCTCCAAAATGGATTAACATAGACACTTAGTTTAAAGAAAAACGAGATGTGGATTAATGTGGTCACTAAAATGTCAATGAACGAACATTTATGATTATCTCAAATTATAAGTACTACAAGAACACAATATCATACTCGACAGGAGTATTGATATTATACATTGTACTTATTATTTATGACCTCATAAAATGGAGAATGTTGGTAAAAGAGAAGCACAATATATATTTGCATGCTAAGAAGTTATTGTGCATATTCCAACAAAATTGACTTAAGCATCCAATTATGATGCTTATTGAGATTAAAAGAATTTTAATATATTTCTCAATATAATAGAATGAGACTAA
>Ga0228711_1011652_pt1 | contig 11086 bp, 7 predicted proteins | sample MedpolnodulmetaG_2_FD_177996 | JGI IMG/M metagenome (GOLD analysis project Ga0228711, IMG submission 177996) | Root nodule microbial communities from Medicago polymorpha collected in Santa Monica, California, United States - brown nodules | ecosystem: Host-associated > Plants > Roots > Nodule...
CAACTTAAACAATAATAGTTAACAACAATAATAGTTCACATATACTTATCATCGATAGTGTTTCACATATGCTTCATTTAGTTCCACTTAGCATTTAAATCAACAACAACTATTCAACAACGACGACAACAACTCAACATTAACGACAATGCAACAACACAACAACAACTTGATTATGCAGTATGCATGTGGTACCAATCAACGTGTTAGAGCATAAGCTCTCAATTCAACGTGTAGAGCAATGGCTCTTAAAGCAACGCTGGAGCATAAACTCCTAAAATCAACAATGGAGCATAGCTCCTAAAATTAACACTGGAGCATAGCTCCTAAAATCAACACGATATGAATGATTAACATTCAACAGGGCATGAGCCCCCAACTTTATATGAGTATGCATTACTCAACAACTTATACAACATCAACGTACAACTTGAACGACTTGACAACATCAACGACAACAACAATGACCACATCAACAACAATGACAACTTCAACGTTATAATCTCATAAGTATTCATCATTTAATTGCAACATCATATAATTCATCATGTTAATTCAACATATTCATTCACATAGTAATTCATCAACATATATACATACCTTCACGTAATAATTCATCAATATATACATTCACATAATAATTCATCAATCAAAGTTAATCATGACAAACAAAGTTAGACTCATCACAACATAGGTTAAATACTCATAAACCCTATAATTGAACTCATAGTACACAAGTTTTGAAGTTTGGAGACAATCCACAAGTTTTGGGTTGACTTAGAAATAGTTATGCTGAATTTTTGTAAAATTTCACCCAAGACCTACTTGGAGTGTTTTCATCATAACTCAAAATCTAAAAAATCATTTTCACGTCAAACCAAAACCATTGGAAAGCTAACAAAATTATCTAAAACTTTCATGTCATGAAGAATCTGATTCACCAAAATGGAAAAGGGCGTAAAATAGTGAAATATGAAGAATCTGATTCACCAAAATCGTGGCGCGTTTTTATGTCCAGAAATTACTGAACTTTTTGCCAACAAAATCGTGTCACGGCTGCAAAAATCGCGGCACGATTTGACAGCATCAGGTCCAGAAATCAGTTTTTCAGAAAGTGCGATTTCCACCATTTCGCGCGTAAAATTGAAACCGTTAATCCGTTTTCAATGTCGTTTTCGCCTACGCGCTCTTGACACTTAGATCTATCACAATCAATCAAAGATTTCAAGTTTCAACTGTTCCAAAACAATTTTCCAGAACCTCACATGAACACTCAATTTTCAAAACCTAATTTCTCTAATCATCAAAACTTAACAACAACAATCATGCTAAACCTGTTTCAGAATTAAAGAACCTAAAATTAAAGAATGATAGTCCCACCCTTACCTTAGTTTGGTGATTGCAAGACTCTACAAGTTCTCCCTTCTCTTGGTTCTCCTCTTCTCTAGGTTCTCCTCTTTTTCTCCAAAAGCTTGTAAACCTAATTTGTGTCTGGCTCTTAGCTTTTATATCTCACACCATCAACATATTTTCTAACTAAATCCAAACCAGCCCCTAAAGTCTATTTATTCTAATTTTCCAACATATTCTACTAAATAATAATATAAAGCCACTTAATAAAATATTAAAACACCACAACACATCATAAATCAACATAAATCATATAAGTCATATAAAAGACTCTAAACTCAACCAAAAATAATTAAATAAGAAAATAGGGCGTTACACGACTGACCACTATTTACCCCAACAAGGCTGCTCACTATATACCTAAAGGGGTAAAACTAGCCTAGAGACTATTGAAGAAAAAAGGAAGAAGAGAAAGAGGGGGAGAGAGTGGGAGGGGATAATGTGAGATGGTGTGAGGAAATGAGTAAGTTTGTGAGGGTATTTATAGGTAGGAATGATAACCTAGTTTGTATCTACCATAAATGTGGTAATAAAACGTGTATAAGTGCTTAAAAACGTGTAAATTGAATGTTGAAAACCTGACCAAAGTGAAAAAAAAACGTTTGTTCTTCAGTTCTGACCACCGGCCAACTTGCGTGAGTTAACTCGTGCAAAGGCTCAGTGGTGCGTGACTTAAGTCACATAGAGATTATAAGGTGCGTTAGTTAAGTCACGCAGCGTGACTTAACTCACGCTGGGGTATATTTGGAAAGGGTGCAGGACGCGAGTGTTTTGTGCAAGGGGAAAAGCAGAAATCAACAAAAAAGTGTCACCAAAAACATTGTTTCTTTCCAGCAACAGTGTCTTCTTCAACCTTTGTCCTTGAAATTTCTGCAACACAAAAATAGTACCTTCACAACAACATAAAAAAAATCACGCATACCAGCAGTGAGATGGAGTAGCGGGTTTCTCAAGTAGGTGAAGGGATTTGTTAAATTTAAAAAGGTATATAAAAGAAACTGATAGATTCAAGGGCAAAAGAGACAATTGTATGATATTACTTCTACAATGGAAAGAATCAAATTCAAGAAGCTAGAGAGGGCAGCTACTTTAAAAATCCATTCTAAAGAGGAAAATGTGCGACGACGGTCAAGTATTGGTGGAGAACCAAACACGTCGGAATCGCGTTTGAGGGGTAGGACGCGCGTTTGACCGTTCACCCCGTTTTCCCAACAATGTAAATAATACAAATAATCAGAGTATTCAACGTAAAACAGGATATCACACTACATTTCACGTATAAATAGAGTAAAGTTACTATTTATTAAAACCACTTTAACAAAACATCGCAGCGGAAAATTTAATTCATAGTTCAACAACTTTGGCACTACGACCTCAACGTAAACAACATAATTAAAAATCTTAATTCAAAAGGTTCCACAACATAATTCAAAGTTTAATACGCAATAGTGGAAAACATAGCAAATATCCCCATCCTGTTACGTATCAGAGCGACCCTAAGACGACGCACGAGAGAGTCAACTCACATCCGCAGCTAATCTTGGTTATCTGCATGTTACCCACGTAGAGGCAACATTCAAACAGAAGGGGTGAGATTTAACATTCAATAATAATAAGCATATAATTCATCAACGAAATTTAATAACCTAAACAACAATAATTGACAACAATAATAGTTCACACATACTTATTATCAATAATATTCCACATATGCTTCATTTATTCCTACTAAGCATTTAGAATCAACGACAACGACTCAACAACAACTTGACTATGCAATATGCATGTGGTACCAATCAGGGCATCAAGCCCCCAACTTATAGAGCATAGGCCCCCAATGTGGTATGAATGATCAAGCATTCAACAGAGCATCAAGCCCCCAACTTTATATATGAATGATTATACATTCAACAGGGCATCAAGCCCCCAACTTATATGAGTATGCATGGACTCAACAACTTAATCAACAACAACGTACGACATCGACGACTTGACAACATCAACATTATAATCTCATAAATATTCATCATTTAATTGCAACATCATATAATCATCAACATATATACATACCTTCATGTAATAATTCATTAACAAAGTTATTCACATAATAATCATCAACATATATACATACCTTCATGTAATAATTCATTATCAAAGTTATTCATACAAAACAAGGCCATTAGAACTGATAACATCACCCTAAACTTTCAAGTATGCACTAAGGCTAATTCAAAATAGAAATGTATGACTATAACACAAGAACATGAAAAAGGTACAGCACTACTAGGTTACTCGCCGTGGCAGGCGACCTTACTCGTCGTGGCAAGCAAACTTTACTCTCTGTTACACAATCGTTCGCCGTGGCGAACAGGTGGCGAGCAAACACTGCTCTCTATCACGTATAGCTCGCCGTGGCGAGCAAGCTACTCGCCGTGGCGAACGTATTAGGTTCTTTGTCAGGAAGTGCGATTTTTAACCCTAAAAACCCAATTTTCATCACCCTCAATCACAAAATTGATAGGAAACTCAACCTATGATCATTCTACAACCTGAACATCATTTATCTATGAATTCTACGGACTTTCTACTCTCATAACATCCAATTCTACAAGTTCTACCATCAAATCCGATTCTTAACCCTAATTCTCAAATTCACATGAACAACAACAAAAACTACATGCTAAATTCAGTTTCAGAATTATACCACTTAAGATTAGAGAATATTAGTCCCACCCTTACCTTAGATTTGTGATTGCAAGACTCTACAGGTTCTCTCTTCTCTTGGTTCTCCTCTTCTCCTCTTTCTCCCAAAGACTTCTGTAAAACCTAATTTGTGTCTGTCTCTTGTTTTTCTTTATATACTCAACAAATTTACTACTTAACACCACTTATTCTTGATTAATTCTAAACCAGCCCCTCCAAGTCTATTTATTCTAATTTCCAACATATTCTACTAAATAATAATATAAAGTCACTTAATAAAATATTAAAACACCACAACACGTCATAAATCAACATAAATCATATAAGTCATATAAAAGACTCTAAACTCAACCAAAAATAATTAGATAATAAAATAGGGCGTTACACCGTCGGTGGATTGTTTTCCAACATTTGTTCATTCGTTTTGGACTATGATGGGAAGTTTGGCCCGAAAGGGCATTTATGGCTTGCTATTTCTTTAGGGAGCTACTGGACCTTGGATTGTTTCTGTGTTGCCAGACAATTCATACGCCAACTTGATACTTTGAACACTCACTCTGCGATTTTTTTGCAACTCGGTTTTTCATCCATACGTGGGTGTGCTGGATTGTCCATGGAAATGTTGTTTAGTGTTGCTTCTTATTTACCACTTGTGTACTGATTTGATGTATCACCCGTTAGGGTTTGAGCTAGTGGTTTTCTGGGTCAGGTTCATGCCCCCCAGTCTTAGACTTTCTTCTTATTTTTTTTTAATTTTTCTTTAGCTAAAAAAAAAAAAAAGCTGGTAATCAATTACCCATATCTGGTAATCGGTTATTGCACCATGGTAATCGATTATCCGTGTCTGGTAATTGATTATTGCACCTTAAAATTAAAATCAGTTTTTCAAACTTTTCGGAGCTTGCTTCATATAGACTCTTATTTTAAACTTAAATGATTTGTAGTTAATTCAAATGGGTTTCTGACTATGAAGCCCCGATACGGATACGGGTGTGGGTACGATAGGACACGGGTACGCGGATACACAAATTTTTTAAAATTTAGGATACGATACAGTTAGGATACGTTAACAAAAATTTAAAATAAAACTTATCTGTATGTAAATTACTTGAAGAGAATTAACACTTATTACTCTTCATTATTGTATTATTATAAAAGGTACAATTTTTTAAAAATAATACATGTGATTAAAATAAATTTTTAACATCTGGAATATCGAGAGAAACATCATTAAAAGAACTCAACACAAATTTTATCTAATGTTGATTAACTGAATCACCTATCTCGCTACGTTCATCCACAAAAAATTTAATTTTAAGTGGTTCATCGAGAAACAATTCTATTGATGCATATCTAAAATTGAATCACATGCATCTATAATGAATTTTTACAACATTGCCTCACTTTTTTACCCTTCATCTTTTTCTAGGATACGTATCTGGGAAGTATCTTAGAAGCATCCTTATGCATTTGTGGAGTATAACATAAGTATCCGATAAAATTAAAATAATTAATTCTGATACTTCGTGGGTACGTATTCGCGAGTATTCGTGGAGTATCGGTATTCGATACGTATCCGATACATGTATGTCTTCATTTTGGAGTATTTGGGCTTCATAGGTTTATGAGGATTCTTAGTTATATAACTATTGCAAGCAATAAATTAAAGATAAAGACATATTTACAAATATTCAAACCATATAATCTAAAAGTCTTCATCTTAATCATATCTTCATCTAGAACTTTCATATGTTTTTCTTCTTTTGTGATGTATGTTTGTTATCATCAAAACTCAGTCAAGTTTAAAAAAGAAATCTTTTTCACATACTCGATACCAAAAATATTATGAATATACCTAAATTTGTCGGTTAAACAACAGATTTGTACCTAAATATGTGTTACATTATTGTAATCCTCAAATATATCAAAATTATAAAAACATGATTAAGTGTATATTTTATTAGTTATTTTGGTCTTTAGATACGTGTTTAATTAGTTTAATCTTCAAATGTGTTTTTCATTAGACCATTTAGTATAAAAGTACAAACAAAAATATATTTATAAACATGTTTACAAGTTCAATGTTTTTAAATATTATAGTGACAACGTCTCACGTGCTCAGATTATCAAGAATGTGAGACAAATAAAGAATAAAGAAAGCAGAAAATGTTCGAGTTTTAAGCCGACCTCACAGAGAAACTGCAAGCCAGTGTTTGCTTCACGTCATTACTAATAAATTATTGCATGGTTTCTTCACCAACCCTTTGGAATGTTCTCCTTTTTCTATTGCTTTCTTTCATCAGTTTTTCTTTCTTCTTTAATACTCTATTGGTTTTAAAATAGTGTCGCTTTAGCGAAAAAAATTTGTTTTAAAATTAATGTCACTTTACATTTTCAATACAAAATACTCCAACTTTGTTTCCAATTTTATTTCTCATACAATTTTCAATGCAACTTTAAGTTTGTCTTTTTTATATAAAACAAGGGCAGTTTAGTAAAAGTGTTATATGTAATGATTATTTCATTATATTCCTTAATCTGTGTGCAATTGGTTAAAGCGACACTCATTTTAAAATAGTTGGAGTACTACTAATCAAGTTTTCTATGCATATATCATCAAATTCACTTGCTTGCCAAAACTCTAGTTTCACTTTTTATTTTGTCCATATTTGGAATTCACACCTTGTTAATTCATTAATTATTCTTTTGTTCATTTTAATTAACTTTTTGCTCCAAATCCTCGCGTTTTAATGGGAAAGAGATAAGTGTAGCTTCTTCAATAATTATTCTAGTGAAAGACTGATTTTGACTACTTTCAATTGCATCAGTGCGGAAAATAATTTTAGGCTAGTTAAAACGGATGTTTGAAACTGGTTTATCATATGATGAAAGAACTAAGTTTGTCCTGAACAATACCTTGGATGTTTTGATGATAATAACAACGACAACAATTTATTCAACTGAGTGTGGTTAAGCGATTCGGAGAATATTTTTTTTTAATGATAAATTTTACTCCATCCGTTTCTTTTTAAGTTTTTTTATGGTAAATTTTTCATTCCTATTTAACTGTCTTTTTGGTATTTTAAGGGTATCAATTGTCAATTATACCCTTTATCAGTTACTTTTATCTTTTTCAATAAAACTAACTAATGTTATTTATTTGAAAAACTAAAGTTTGTTTTCTACGGCGTGTCAGTCTTTTTGGTATATGTCATGGTTGATCCAATCAAAAGACACCTTATAAAAATTAATGAAGTATGAAAGCCAAACACGATGAAGATATTGAAGTTCAGAAAACTTGGAATTTTTTGTTCCAAGTCCTAAAGACGTATCAAAGGCAAATAGGTGTTATCTCATCAACTTTTGTTTTCTGTGTTTGTGTTATTCTAACTTCTAAGTTAAGGCGATGATTTTGGGTCCTTTGGCGGCGCTTCTGAAGTGTTACAAATTGATTTTCCACTTTGATTGCATTGAAGATGGTCTCCATTAGCATAAATTCATTCTTAATCATCAAGACTGATACAAATACATTCTTTCCATCATAATTCTACTAATCCATATTCTCTTGATTTATACTTTTTATTAAAAAAAACAAAGGAATATGTAGTAAAATGCAAATAAATTAGAAATAAAAGTATTAATTTGTTAAAGTACACTTATGTTGAGGTGACCATCTCCTAGCGTCACCCTCGTTTGCGGTACCACAATAACTTCCAACCCTAAAGCTTCATCTCTAGGTGAGATGAGATTGTGAATTTTTCCACTATCACTACTAAAAAAACAAAAATTAGTGAGGGATATTTAGTGAGGGAAAACGTGAAATCCCTCTCTAATTCCGTCACTAAATTTTGCGACCAAGAAATTTGTGAGGAATTTCATTTTTTCCGTCACTAATTTCCCTCGCTAATTTTGCTTTTTCTAGTAGTGTATCCACTAACATTAGCATGCTCCTCGTATTTTTCCTCCTCGTTTCACGGACCTTCACTGGCCCCATCTTGGTTTAATCAACCCATACAGGCTCATGGTGTACTATTCTCATGTCTCTCCATCTTTGCCTTTGGTCTCTTCTTTAGTAAAGCTAAACGTTCGTTTCTACAGCTAATTTGGCTTTTGTGTACTTGGGTTTTCTGGAATGATCGTAACAATTGTCTGTTTAATAATGTTGTAACCATTGTCCTCCGTCTTTTAGACAAGGTTAAATTATCATCTTTAGGATGGCTAAAAGTTAAAAAAAGCCATGTTTGTTTTTGGTACTTAGAGGTGGTAGTCAAGCCCTTTAGCTTGTTTGGGCATTGACTAACTTCTGTTGCGCTTTCTCCACTTTCGATGCTAACTTACTTTGTATTTTTGTAGTGGTTTCCTAGGCATACCTTGTGCTTGGGAACTGCTCTTTGATGCGGTAATATAATTTCATTTTGGCGTGTCAAAAAAAAAGGATTTTGGTTTCTCCTATGACCACCTCCTTCTCTTCTATAACCATCATCCTTAGCCCAATCAGTAAAAATAACATATCATCTCCCAAATCAGTATAATATATCAATCTTGGTGGGCAAGAAAACGACATTGTTCTCAAATAAATTAATTCTGAAGGGTCAAGAAATAAGACTTATCTACTACAATTATTCATTCTAGTAAAGTTTTGGTCACCCTATGCAGAGTATTTAAAGTTTATATACTATATATGTCTTAATGTGCAATGAATCTTTTTTCAACTTTGGAGTGTGCTCCTCTTCAATGTCTCAAGTTTTATTTTCACCGATGTCAATGTAGGTGGACTAGCTTATTTAGCTTCTTAAAAAAAAAAAAATCCCAACCAAAAAAAAAAAAAATAAAACCAATATCACGATCAAGATAGAAATTCTAATCCACATTAAACCACAACCCCTACTTCCTTAAACAACAAACAAACTACACTCCAACAAACACAATAAGAGATGTGTCCTGCATAGTACCGAAAATCCAAGGTACTAGGATTAGAGAGGTTGATGAGGATGTTAAAGTTACTAACAATCAGTGAGAAAACGCCGAAACGTGTTGCATAGTACCGAAAATCCAACTGTTAATTGCAACCCTAAAACAATGTTTAATCAACAAGGAAACCAAGAAATCATATATTCATCAAAGGAACATGGATAACACTCAAGTAAACATGTTATTGAAATGGAAAGAAGAGAATCAAAAGATCAATGACAAAATCCTAACACATATTAAGTACTGCAGAAGTGCAAACACGTTGACATCCTTTAACGAAGCTTAGATTTCTTCAACAATGTTTTTTTACTTGATAATATTTACTTATAGAGGTAGAAAAAAAAATTTCATGGAAATGAATAAAGGAAGTGAAAAATATCATTTATATAAAGCTTAGGGATATTTCAAGCGCATGAGCGTTAAGATTATGCTACTGGAGCGATCTTGATAACTGTATCTCATGTCTTGACCACCTCATGTGACATCACCCACATAGACTAACATGAACGAAACATGTGGTCCTTGTGAGTTACGCTCAGTTGGTATGGACAATGCATAATATATGCAAGGTCTGGGGTTCAAATCCCGACCACCACCAAAAAAATGAACGAGACATGTGGCAAGCATTCTTGATTTAACCGCCACTTGCAGGAGCGCGTCTGCAATATTCATGGGAAACCTTGGAGCCTGAGCCCCGCAAAGTCTTCCACCACCTTGACCAACCCATTGTCACCTCCAAGGTGCTTAATAGAAATACGTCAAGTGATAATGAGAAACGATTACAAGGTGGGTTCTTGAAGATCTTATAAGCTCTCTTAAATGTCATGAGATAGGGCTCAACGAGGAAGTAGATGACAATGATAACAATATTCTTGTTTGAATTAGCTTTTACCTCACTTTTGTACATGCTATTCTGATTACCTCTCGTCTACCTTAAACAAAGATGGAATTGAGCATTAGTATATTTGCATGTACAACACCCTACTAAGAAGCTCGGTCGTGGTCTTTATAAAGGTAAGCACATTGTTTTACTAAGTGAAAATCTTAGAGTAAAAAAGTCAAAATGTACGTTTTGACCATTATTTCAACTCATTGAGGTTGATTGACAAGTTTAATCTATATATAGAGCCAACTGACGTTTTAAAAAAGCATGCACTTATATTGCTAAAATCAAAATAAAACAAAAAGAAAATGCATTCTTTCTATTTTACCTAAAGACAAAAAATGATTAGATGTCTGTTTGTTTATGCGGTGCAAGCAACTCAAATCACGTTTTGGCTAACGTTTCAAATTGAAGCTTCTATTTTTTCATGTTTTTAAAGTATTGGGAATCATGAATAGTGCATTGAAAAGCGGTTTTCAACTTCCAGACGCCTTCCCAAACATACACTAGGATGGACAAAGTTATGAAGGGTGTGAGGGAGTGGAAGTGTACCGACACGACCATAATTTGTGATGATAGATATATCCATCTTTTTCCTAACATACTTTATGAAAAAAAAATAATATTTCTCTTATTATACCTTCTAAAATCCTAAATTTTCGTAGGAAGACTTTAAAAAAACAATTTCAATCCCCCACATCTAAACCATTCTTTTTCCATTGAATGATAAAAGTGTCATGTTAACACGCAAAGTAAAAAAGATACTTAAAGTGAATGTTACTTCAATATTATATTTCAAGTGAAGAGAAATTGTTTGTTTCAAGAAAATTACATTAAGATCCTCTCTATTTATTTTCTTCTCCATTTTTTCCATTTAGAGAGATAAAGACACATAAAATGTAAAAATAATTAATGATGGTGGAACCTATTTAATGATGGGACCCATCACTTATTTTTTGTATTTATCTCTTTCCAAATTGCATATTCCATTTATTTTTATAAATTGAGAGGTTCTTAACCCCATTTTGTACAACATAGATAAAGAGTATGTATATAGGCGGTTCTGACAATTGGAATGGAGGTTCACCTCTAGTATGAAGGATATCTTCTATTTTTTTT
>Ga0228711_1011653_pt1 | contig 11085 bp, 8 predicted proteins | sample MedpolnodulmetaG_2_FD_177996 | JGI IMG/M metagenome (GOLD analysis project Ga0228711, IMG submission 177996) | Root nodule microbial communities from Medicago polymorpha collected in Santa Monica, California, United States - brown nodules | ecosystem: Host-associated > Plants > Roots > Nodule...
GAAAATAATTACAACAATAAAATTATGACATTTGCACCATCTGATTCTGATTCATGGTTGAACCATGGTTCCTCCTCATTGTTGTCCTTCTTTTCACTCTCCTCTTTGGCTGACCACCAAATATCATCACAAGCCATCTCGGCTTTCCAATTAAAAACATATAATATCCAATTCCTATTCCAATCACAAATCCACATCCATATCCAATTGCCACTGGTTTCCATCCAAATCCAAATTTCTCTTCACTGCAAAAGTTGTTGGCTGAAGGTGCAGAATGTTGTTCAGGTCCACACATTCTTGACAAGGGTAATCCACATAACTCCAAGTTTCCTTCATAGGAATCATTTGTAAAAGTATTGAATTGCTTTCCCTGAGGTATTTCTCCCACAAGACGATTATTGGAAAGATCCAACACTTCAAGACTGTTAAGATTGGTTAATTCCAAAGGAATCGCACCGGTTAACATATTTGAGGAAAGATCCAAAGATTCCAAGTATGTCAAGTTTCCTATGGATTTGGGAATATGACCTGTAAGTCTGTTATGGGAAAGGTTAAACCCTATGATTGCATGAAGCTCACCAATAACGTTTGGAATCTCTCCTTCAAATTTGTTTCTAGACAAATCAATAATTACAAAGATGTTTGGAATTTTCACAAATGTCATTTTGTTCCCTTTTGTTGCCACAATCACAGAATCATAGTAGGAAACAAGTTGTTGGATTGAGGTTACGCCGGCGCTATTTAAGATATTAATTCTTCTCCATATACTATTCCTCATGTATTCCAACTCAGTAACATTCATCATGGCTTCAAACTTTTTGAAATAGGCTTTTGGTAGAGGACCACTGAAGTTATTGCTTGAGATATCAAAAATAGTTAAATTTGGAAATGGATGTTTGATCTTTGGATTAACAATGATACCATGCAGCTTATTGTCTCGCAAAAGCAACACTTTCAAATATTGCAAGGTTTGAAGCCAATGAGGAAAAATGTCTTCTATTTTGTTGCTGCCAAGGTTTAGAAACTTCAACCCTTTACAGAGAGACAAGGATTTAGGAATATGACCTTCTAATTGGTTGCCATAGAGATTCAGAGTTTCAAGTGCACTTTCCTTTGAAAAGTTACTTGGCAAAGTGCCATGAAATTTGTTCATTTGTAGATCCAAAACTTCAAGGGATGATAAATTAGCAAGACATTGTGGAATGGTGCCTGTCAATTGATTGTATGCCAAATTGAGAAATAAAAGGCCACTTGCATTGCAAATTGACAAAGAGATGTCACCGGTTAGTAAGTTATAACTAAGATCAATGTGTTGATTCCATGAGAATTTTTCCATTGATGTGAATAAGTTTTGAGAGAGGTTCAAAAATAGTGGTGAAGACCAATTGAGCACACTTCCACTAATTTTGTTATTAGACAGATCAATATATCCCAACCTTCGAAATTTTTCTGACAAATTAGGAAATTCAGTCAAACTCAAAGAAGACAAACCCAATTCAAATAGTCCAGAAAGACTGTAATTGACACTGGATTCAAAATTTATTGATAATTGGCTATTATCTGAAAGGTACAGAAATGTCAAATATTGAAGTTTGGAAATGTTTTGGAAATTGACAACACCACTCAAGTTGTTTGATGATAAATCTAGAGTACTTAGGCTTGGAAGGTTTGAGAAGAGATGAAAATCAACATGACCACTCAAGTTGTTTGATGATAGAAATAGATCACTTAGGTTTGCAAGGTTGAAAATGGATTCTGGAATATTTCCTTGTAGCCTATTGTTACTTAGATATAGAATCTCTAAGGAATATGATGAGATTGTGCTGATATGCCCTGTAAGTCGATTATTTGATAAATCTAATTCATACAAAAATGGCAAGGATAACAAGGAGGGAGGAATTGTACCATTTAGCATGTTGTCATTTAATCCCAAATCAGTTAGCTTTTTGAACCCTGTAATTTTGTTGGGTAGAGGACCCTCTAATTTGTTATGAGAACAATGTAATTCAACAAGCTGAGACAAGTTGAATAACGAAGATGGAATTTGTCCTTCTAAATTGTTAGAATCTAAGTTGAGTTCTTGCTGTTCTGTCATCCCACCAAACACATCTGGGATTTGACCGCTTAATGAGTTGGATGAAACATCCAAGTGAAAGAGATGACGAAGGTTTGATAGTGATGTTGGAAGCTCACCTTCAATTTTGTTATGATGCAAAACTAATTTTAGAAAATTGTTTGAAATTTGAAATGCATTTGGAATTGGACCACTGAGTTCGTTGTCATCGAGATTCAAGAAAGTTAGACGTGGAAGTGTTAAAAGTGAAAGTGGGATTGAACCTTTTAGGGAGTTTCTTGAGAGAGTTAAAGAGAAAAGATGTGTTAGGTTATAAAAAGACATAGTAGGAATTGCCCCTTGAAATTGACAATATGACAGATCCAAGATTCTAAGAGAAGTGCTGCAACTTAATTCTGGAAGTTGGCCTTGAAGTTCATCATTATATGACATGTCTAGTTCTTGAATACTTGGTAAACAAAGAAGGCTTCTTTTCAGTTTTCCACTTAATCCTGTTCTTGCAAGATTAAGAGTAACCAAAGAGGAAGATTGGTTGAACAGCAAAGCAATGGAGTTTGGTCTTAGTGAAGACAAATCTGTATAATCCAAAAACAACTCCCTCAAGTTTGTTGCATTTTGCACAAGTCTCTTCAAGGTGGTCTCTTTCCAAACTAACATATCACTATTAGAGATTTCACCTTTAAACAAACTATCAGACGAGTCAAGATGTGTGCTACTCAAAAACGAGATGTGAGATTTGGAAAGATGAAGTGATTGTAATTTGGAAAGATGTGAGATTTGAGTTGGAATTTCACCTTTAAACAAACTATAAGACAAGTCAAGATGTGTGAGACTCAGAAACCCACCAAACTTTGAATGAAAATAAGAGCCAGAGAAATTATTGTTAGAAAGGTCGAGTTTTTGAATATAAGCAAGATGGAAAAGGGTACTGTTAGGATTGAATATACCTTGAAGACCTTCAAAGCCAAGGTTGAGGCCAATCACGTGACCAGTGATGGTGTCACACGTGACACCATCCCATGAGCAGCAATCGGTCTCATTTTTCCATGTTGTTGTTTTCAAATGAGAATATTCAGAATTTATAGTGTAGGATGACTTGAAATAAAGCAAAGCAGAGCTCTCATAATGATGGCATGAAAAATTGAAAGAAGAAGAAGAAGAAGAGAAGGATGGAAAATGGAAGAGAAAAAGATGCAAAAAAAGAAGAAACCACACCATGATGAATAAATGATTTTGTGGAAAGTGTTACCAAATGAAATCAATAGAAAAGTGAATGTGGATGAAATGATTTTGTGGAAAGTGGGTGTGGATGAAATGCTAAGGAACACAAGGTATATATTTATATCCTTGGTGGACCAACAAATCGCAACATAAATATAAATAATTGTAATATTTCTAATTGAAATCTATGGCTGGAGAATATCTATCCACATGAAATATATGTGTGGTTGTAAAAAATAAATAAATAAATATATGTGTGGAGTCATCTTAAGCTTTTTTTCATTTTTCTACACACCTGAATGTATATGTGTAGAATTATCATGAATTCAATGAAGGTATAATATACCTCATTTGACACCTATAAATTTATGATTTCGACATTTATTAAAAAATTTATACAAAAATAAACAATATTTATTTATTGAATAGAGTTTTGATAAAATAACTTCATTGTCTTAACATATAATATTGTTTATAAGTTAAACCATTTTAAAAAATAAATAACCATAAAATATTTTTCTAATATTAGATATACGGTGTTTCATTAATTATGGTGCAATAATCCACTTGAGTTGGTGTGGTGGTATTGATTTGGAATCTTGTTTCTCAAGGTACCCTCACTTCACGGTACCAATTTAGGTTAGTTAGTTTAACTTCTAAAAAAAATTAATTTAGAGTTAATTATATGCAAACTGCGAATCCAATTTTAGTAGAGTTTTGTATTAGGAAGGAAAATGTACCCTCCAAAACCCTATCCTCACAATACCTTCTATTTCTTCCACTTCTTCCTTCCTTTTTTTTATAAACCCTTCACTCCCTTCCCGTCAAACTTACAAACAAAGTCTAAAGCATCAATCGTGATCAACGAACAAAGACTACCAAAAAAACCGTAAGAAACGATCAAAGATTTACCACCATCACAGTTCATATTGGTTAGTACAAAACTACTGCTCAATATTTTTAGTCTACTACTCAAAGATTAATAGTAAAAATTGATCTCCTGTGAATAAATGTGGAATCTTCATACAATTGAAGATACACTATTATAATATTATTTGATATAATTTAGGCATAAAATAAAATAAGTTAAATTTCCTCCATCAAACAAATTTTTCGATCAATAATTGTTCCTCATCTTTTGACATTACGTGACTAGGAAGCTACAGTGTGATTATATACATTGACTTGGAAGTCATTAATATTATCATCGTAATATAGAAGTATTGATGAATTGATCTTTTTTTGTTTTGTTTTGCCAGATGATTGATTGAATTTTTCATGTCACAATTCCTCCCACTTTATTTTTCAAGGACATATAATTTATTTTTTAAAAGTGAAGAAAAATTTTAGTTTCTGAGAAAACTACAAAACCCAATTTATAAAATATGTGTATTGTTAGTTGATATTCAAGTTTAGATTAGTTATAATCATGCTTAAATGGTTAATCACACTTTCAGTTAGGGGTGTTAGCGGTGCAGTTTGGTTCGGTTTTGAGCGTAAAAGTCGCGAGATAAAAAAGCATGAGGTTTGGTTTGGTTCGGTTGACTTTAAAAATAAAATCCGAACCAAACCAATGCGGTTGGATCGGTTAGTGCGGTTTTTTCGATACAATATAATTTTTTGTTTTCAACATTAAAATCAAGTTAAAAAGATGAAACACAACATCTTTTCAACAATTTTTTAAACTTCATCAAACATTACAATTTAATTTTCATTTTACAATGTTTTCAACAACATAGACCAAGTTAAAAACATGGACAAAAACTATTTCTATTTCGTATGAAATGGAAATGACTAAAATTTTATCCTTTTCTAAAGTTTAAGTAGCACATAAATACGTTTTTGAAATAAAAAGAAGTGAATGAACTTAACAAGAGAAAAAATATATCATTTTATAAAAAAATTCATTGAGTTTATATGAGTATTTGTCTAGCTCACATATGTTTAATTAATATTTTTCTTATGTTGCGGTTTGGTTCGGATGGTAAAATGAAAACCGCAAACCAAACCAAACCATGCGGTTGAGTAAGAAAACGATCTGATTACATCCGAACCAAATGCGGTTTTTTGCGGTTTTGGTCTGTCAGTTAGTTTGTTTTGAAGTTTGTTACTAGTTTGTTAGAGTGTAGCTAATAAATGTTAGGGTTTGTTACAATTGCTTGTGCTTCAAGCTACCTAACTAATTGTGTATATAAGCTACCATTCATTGTACATTTGTTTTACAATTCAATAATACAATTACTTTTCTTCAATCACATAATCTTTCTCTTCTCTCAATCTCTCAAAATCACAATAACCAAAATCTTCAAAACCCTAAGAAACCATAACTGCTTCTAGTTTTCTATTGCTTGTTCAACGAGCTTTGAAGTGCTGCGCTAACAAATTGGCATCAAGTGTAACACCCTAATTCCCAACATTGAGTTAATAAATAATGCGAATAAATTTAAACAAAAAGAATGTTACACATACTCATCAATCATTCATTCGAATAATAAATAATACGTTATATTTTATAATGCGGAAAATACTTCAAAAATATTCGATAAAATGAAGGAGTCTGATTCTCAATCGTCATTGTGGAAAATATCATAATGATTTCAAATACTTAAGATTCCTAAAATTAAACATTCAACGTTTGACCCAACCCTAGTGTTACAGATCAGAGCGCGTGATATTCAACTACATAAATAATTAGATATTAGCTATGGAAGTATATCTTCGTCGCCACCTTCTAAACGTCCCGCAAACTAGAACTCCTCGTCCTGAGTGTCTGTACCCCAAGAGTACAGACACCATAATACACAACAACAACAACAACAAAGGGGTGAGAATATTCACTGTAACATATATTGGGATACATGAATAATATTTAAATAGGCATAACATCATTTGATCATCATTTACAACATATTCACAATTCTTCATCAAGTTATACAACATCATTAACACATCATCATTATCATAATTTTTCAGTTTTAACACATTAAAAAAAGATGCACATATCATGCACAATACATCACATTGACACATATCACATATACCACATATATCACATATACTTCTACACCTAACATGAGACATATGCAAATGCATTTCGTTCCTAGACCTATATGCATCTCGGTACCGGTTTCTAATCAACATTTGTATGTCAGAGTTGTGTTACTGAACATCCATACAACATTCGTCATTCAACATGGTCCTAAATATGATATGATGCATGAGGTGAGACTCTCTAAATACTACATATAGCACATCATCAATAACTCATAACTACAACAGAATTTCATATGTCAGACTCATCATTTACGTCATCATTAATCAATATTATTCAACATTATGATTTCTTCATTGCTCAACATTATGATTTCTTCATTGCTCAACATTATTATTACTCAACACTGTCATTTCTCAACATTGTCATTAAAACTCACACTCAACATTGGCTCCCCTTATTAACTACGCACTTCATTCTAACGGCAACATGCCATACCCCTACATTAATCATTAATTAACACACAACTTTCTATTCTCATTCTATTTCGTCCTATCAATTCTGTCAGCATCATATACACTCTTAAATCGACCACACTCATTTCATTTTATTGCTATTCTAATAAGCCTTATTCATTTTCAAGCTCATCTATTACATAATCATGACTGTTCCAAGTCTTTTGATATTACATTAAAAAATATTGAATCGAATATCTTTTGCGTACAACTGTTGAGATTAATTTTCAAATTGATTATGACTGCAAACCACAATGATTGACAATTCTCTCCCCCAAAGAGACTAACCCTTCACCACAACCATGCATAGTGAAGGATGACTTGAACTGAAGCAAACATAGTTCACATCATGATGGCATAAGAAATTGGAAAAAGAACAAAGAGACAAAAATTTGAAAGTGTGAGGAACGCAACATAAATTGACAATACAATATTCAGTTTTGATGGTCTTTTCTTGGTGACAGTGGTCATTTTCGTTCAATATAATTATTTAATATTGATGGCATAAGAAATTGGAAAAAGAACAAAGAGACAAAAATTTGAAAATATTAATCCTTTTAATAAAATATTAATTTTCTATTAAAAAAACATGAAAATATTAATTTTATTAATAATTTTATTTTATAAAATATTTTTTTAATAAAATTAAATAAATTCATAAATCATATGAACATCTTCATCCTCATCTTCATCTTCATCTTCTTCCTTAAATCAAAAAATTGTCATTCCAAATACACCTATAAATTCTTTAAATATTTTCACTTCCATCTTCTTCTAAACATAAAATTCAAAATTCCCAAATTTCATAAACCCTAAGTTTAAAAAACACATAAATTTGGATTTTTTTTGGATTTAAAGAAAGAAACCAGAATAAGCAACCTGGGTATCATTAAGCAAGAAACCAAAATTTTGCAAAGATCAGTACCATAACCAACCTATGCAAATCCCATTTTTTGTGACAATAAGCAACCTGGGTATCAATTGCTTTGAAAACGACACCATAGGTACCTTCTCCGAGAACTTCACGCTATATACATATCCGCTAATTTTTTACAGAGATTCAATTCTTCCATTTTACCACACAAATTGAATCATCAACTACACCACAAATTCATATATAGTACGAAAACTCTAAATTTTTAAACAAGGGTCGCGTGCTTTTAAATCTAATTCCTTTCTTTCTTTTAAGTCTAAAATCCAAATTTATGGATTTAGTAAAATTAGGGTTTATGAAATTCGGGGATTTTGAATTTTGTGATTAAAAGAATATGGAAGTGAAAATATTTAAGAAATTTGAAGATGTAGTTGGATGGACAGTTTGTTTTATTTAAGGAAGAATCTTGTGAATTCGATGAAAATCACACTAATAAATATTTGATGTGTGGAGCAAGTAATAATCAAGCAACCAAAACAAAGTGTATGGAAGTTATAAATACAAGCAAAGGTAGAAAACAACGAGAGAAAGAAAGAGAGAACACAAAAGAATTTCTTTACTCAGTTCGGTCAAAAACAGACCTACTCTAGGGGAGAGAGCAGACATACGTTCCACTATAATGATGAGTAACTTTACAAAAGAGATATCAATTTCCAAGAATAAGTCTCCCGCCTAATTCTACCCAAAGTCTCCCGCCTAATTCTACCCAAAGTCTCAATCTCTTCTCGTGACCAAGAAACTCAATCCTAATAGTGTTTCCCAAGGTGAATCAATCTCAAACCTAGTGTTTGTTGCCAAGAGCAAACTCTATACAAATCCTAGTTTGTTATTTGTTTCTAAACCCTTGTTTTCAGTCCCTCTATCGCAAGGTTTACATCTAATACAAGGTCTATATTTATAGTAAAAGTATCCCTCATAAAATTGGAACAAATCTGGCCCATAAAAATACGGTTTATTTTAATACTGTTATGACAATTCGAGGGCCGACTTTGACCATTCGGGCCCCGAAAAATGTCGAATCAAAAGTCTCTAAAAACATGCAAAATTTGGGCCCCGGAGAACACCATTCGAGCCCCGATTTTGACTTTCGAGCAAACTTTAATTTCTCCAATTTTGAGTCACTTTCACAACAATCTCCACATTGACTATAAATTAGTGATGATACCAATTTAACATCAACCACCATGCTGCTTTTTCCCTTGCTTCCCACTGCACCAAGTAGCTCCACAAGTTTACACTTTACCTCTTCAACCATCGGAATGCCTTACGTCTTTTGAAGATTCTTGCATCCAACTACGCTAGGAATTTTAGGTAGCTCCACAAGTACACACCTTAACCTCTTCAGCCATCGGAATGTCTTCCGCTTTCTCGAAGGTCCTTGCACCCAACTACACTAGGAATTTTAGGTAGTTCTACAAGTATCCACCATAACCTCTTCAACATGAGACATCTCCCGCTTCCTTGAAGATCTCCTTGCATCCAATCACCCTTGGATTTTTAGGGTAATCCCACAAGTTGTGCTATACATTCTTCAACCTCTTGAATGCCTTCCGTCTTCATGAAGAATTCCCTTGATCACCACTAGAGCATAGCACCCAAGGTCCTCCATAGTCGTACCATTCCCGGTGTGTTCAACTCCACCTTAAGCTGAGCTTTCTACCTCTCAACTAGCAAATGCGTGCATCCCACTATGTCTTCCACCTTGAAACTCCACCTCAAAGGTAGATCATGAGTATTGTTACCTCCGCCTCTCCAACCTGACCATGAGTATTCTTACCACCGCCTCTCTAGGCTGATGTTGAGTGTTTAACGTCTCTCCTCTACCAGGCATCACTCCCTAGGTGAGAAACATCACCTTCTTCATCCTCCAAACAACACACCACCAAAGCACTCACATCCTCAATGTTCTCCAAAACATCAAGGATTTTATTCAACTCCGTAAGTTGCTCCATGATGACCTTTGACTCCACCATCTTGAATGAGTAGAGTTGTTGCTTTAGGAATTGCCAATGAGTCAAAGACTTTGTCATATACAAGACTCTAACTTTGACCACATCGATGTCGCGGTTGGTTCCTTCGCTACATTTCTCAAAAATTTATCCCCGAGGCACAAGACAATGGCACTCCTGGCCTTGTCCACCATCTCGATCTTCTCCGCTCGTGACATGGTGACCAGTAACACACCTTCACCCTTCAAAGCTTTCTCACACTTTTGCTGTATTAACACCGCTTCCATCTTTACCTTCCATAACCCAAAATAATTATCTCTAGTAAATTTCTCAGTATCCCACTTCGAACCCATGGTACTTGATTATCCTTTGATGTTTGCCCCACGGTGGGCGCCAATTGTTGTGAATTCGATGAAAATTACACCAATAAATACTTTATGTGTGGGGAAAGTAATAATCAAGCAACCAAAACATAGTGTATGGAAGTTATAAATACAAGCAAAGGTAGAAAACAGTGAGAGAAAGAAAGAGAGAACACAAAAGAAATTGTTTACCTAGTTCGGTCAAAAACTGACCTAATCTGAAGGAGAGAGCAGCCATCTGTTCCATTATAATGATAAGTATAACTTTACAAAAGAGATATCAATGGGTTACAAGAATAATTCTTTTGCCTAATTCTACCCAAAGTTCCAATCTCTTCCCGTGACCAAGAGACTCAATCCTAATAGTGTTTCCCTAGGTGAATCAATCCCAACCCTAGTGTTTGTTGCCAAGAGCAAACTCTTCACAAACCCTAGTTTGTTATTTGTTTCTAAACCCTTTTTTTCAGCCCCCTCTATCTCAAGGTTTACATCTGATTCAAGGTCTATATTTCTAGTAAAAGTAATTCTCATAAAATTGGAACAAATCTGGCCCATAAAAATACATTTTATTTTTATGCTGTTACGACAATTCGGGCGTCGATTTTTACAATTCGGGCCCTGAAAAATGTCGAATCAAAAGTCTCCAAAAACAGGCAAAATTCGGGCCCCAGACAACACCATTCGGGCCCCGATTTTGACTTTCCAGCGAACTTCAATTTCTTCAATTTTGAGTCACTTTCACAACAAAGAAGATGAAGATGTTCATATGATTTATGAATTTATTTATTTTTATCAAAAAAATATTTTATAAAATAAAGTTTTTGATAAAATTAATATTTTCATGTTTTTTTAATAGAAAAATGAACAAAAGGATTAACTTATGCACATTTTAATAGATAAAGGACCTAAATGGGACCAAAAAAAAAAGACTAATGTGTTACAAATAAATAAGATAAAGAACCATTAATGTAATTTTGCCAAATAAAAACTATATCATAAAGGGATGTCTGTATCATCATCGACATCACTAAACGATTA
>Ga0228711_1011654_pt1 | contig 11085 bp, 5 predicted proteins | sample MedpolnodulmetaG_2_FD_177996 | JGI IMG/M metagenome (GOLD analysis project Ga0228711, IMG submission 177996) | Root nodule microbial communities from Medicago polymorpha collected in Santa Monica, California, United States - brown nodules | ecosystem: Host-associated > Plants > Roots > Nodule...
ATTCGTCCTTAAAAAAATATCAATATTCATATAAGACAAAATTAACATTAGATAAGTATATAGTTACGTAACAAAAAAATATTCATATAAGAAAAATATTAATATTCAGTTTCATTTTGTTACGTAACAAAAAAAAATAAAAATCTTCCTTAAAAAAAAACATTATAATTAAAATATATGTTTTGAAAAAGTGGATCCAGAGATAATCGAAGGAGGTTACATAAATTCATAAGCTCCTTGTTAAGCCAGAGGGTAAGCTGAAAATTTAGGCTTATTAAAATATCACATAAGCAGCTTATGAAACTATGATAAGCTATTTTTATTTATTTACCCAAACACCTTTAAAAAAGTTTATGGGAGTAGATAAGCCCACATAAGCTCAAAATAAGCCAATTCAAACGGGACCTTATATGTGGTATACCTGTTTTTGGTTGTACCTGAGTCAGGTCTAATGTCCTCATTCTCTTTATCTATTTCTTTTTATTTAATATAATTTTCCTTTTAACTAACAAAAAGATAAAGAAAAAACAAAGGCAAATAATTTTTAGAAAAGAAGCAATCTTGAAAATGTGTATTTTTTTAAAAAGTAGGTATATGCCTTGTAATAAATATTTGTAATTTTTTTTTAACTCTTTAGATATTTAAAAGTATAATTATAGGAAAATTTGTTTTGATTGTGATTAAGATTAAGTTAGTGCATTTTATTGAGTGAGTTTGTTTTAATTTGTTTTAGAAGAGTAAAAGTAGGGGGATGTTGATGCAAAAGATACAAAAGGATATAATTTTGATGACTTGTCAAAAAATTAAGAAGATGTAACATTGTATTTTTGTAGACATTAATTTCATAATTAGAGAATAGAATATTGTAATTTTTTTAACTCTTTTGATATTATTATTTTTGAGGAAAACTCTTTTGATATTTAGAAGTTGAATTATAAGAAAATTTATTTTGATTGAGATTAAGATTAGGTTTGTTTGTTATTTAAAAAAAGATTAAGTTAGTGTGTTTTATCAAGTAAGTTTGTTTTAATTTGTTTATAGGAGAGAGAAAATAGGGGGATGTTGATGCAAAAGACACAAAAGGATATAATTTTGATGACGTGTCAAAAAAATAAGAATGGGTAACATTGTATTTTTGGTAGACATTAAGTTTCATAATTAGATAATAGATTTTAATAGTTACCATTTGTTATAGATTCTTTTTACAAGAAAATAATCAAAATTTAAAAAATAAAAATCACTTTTAAGAGTATACATTCGTTTGCTACAACATTTTTAAAAAATCAGAATCTAAACTAATTCAGAGCCCGTTTGTCATAGTATTTTTAAGAGAGAAATCATTTTTTTTTTAAAAATAATAATTTTTAAAAGTATTGCATCCGTTTGTTACACCTTTTAAAAAAAAGAATCATAATCTAAAAAAATTCTAAAAACAGCTTTTACAAAAATAGAATTTCTTTTAGAGGATAGAGAAACTATGAATCAAAAGGTTTAACTAATTTTGTAACAAAAAAAACTTTTATATAGCTTTATCAAACAAACTAATTTTTTTTAAAGTGATTTTTATTAGGGTAAACAAAAACAAAATATATTGTGTTTTTTCATAAATGTTACAACTTTTAAAAAAAATCATAATCTAAAAGATTCTAAAAACAATTTTTACAAAAATGGAATTTCTTTTAGAGGAGAGAGAAAATATGAATCAATAGATTTAACTAATTTTGTAACAAAAAAAAGCTTTTTTTTATAGCTTTATCAAACAAACTAATTTTTTTAAAAGTGATTTTTATTAGGGTAAACAAACAAAAAATATATTGTGTTTTTTCATAAAATCTCTATAAAATAATTTCTAAAATAATTTTTAATTTAAATTATTTTATGACAAAATTAATTTTAGGGTCATGTTAACTTGTGCCTTTAGGGCACAAGTTAAGAAGTTAAAAATGAAATTAAAATATAAATTTTGTCATGAAAAGTAAGATTTTTAATTTCTAAAACATGAAATGCACAATTTCCAATAAAAAAATTTCTATCTTTAATTTCTTAACTTGTGCCTTAAGAGCACAAGTTTAACAATTCCCATAATTTTATTTTAATTCGTAACAAACATGCCCTCAAATGAGCTCAAAAATAGATTATTTTTAGAGAAGAGAGAAAAGAAGAGTTAAAAGATGAAACTAGTTTTGTAACATAAAAGTCAATTTTATATAGTTGTATAAAAGCTAATAGATTCATAAGCTAGTAATCACATTTGTTATTCTTTAAATAGTTTTACTTCTTTTTACAAGAATAAACCTATAGATATTAACCTCTCTAATGGTTCTTCTATTTTAGTCCACCATGCTAGTAATGTTCATTTTTCCCCAAGTTTATTTTGATCATCAACAAACTAAATGATTTTTTTTGAAAAAGTGATTTTTATTAAGGTAAACAAACGTCAAATAGATTCTGATTTTTCATAAAGAGCCCGTTTGTTACGGATTAAAATAAAAGTGATTTTGAAATAAAATAATTTAGAGATTATATTTTAAAGATTTTATGAAAAATCAGAATCTATTTTGCGTTTGTTTACCGTGATAAAAATCACTTTTTTTAAACAAATAATCTAGTTTGTTTTGATACAACTATATAAAAGGGATTTTTTGTTACAAAATTAGTTCAATCTTTTAAACCATATTTTCTCTCTCCTTTAAAAAAAAAATCTATTTTTTGAGAAGCTGCTCTTAATAGCTTCTCATTTGAAGCTGTTTTTAAACTTTTTTTTTTAGATTTTAATTTTTTTAAAAAGTTGTAATAAATGGATGCAAAATTGTTAAAAGTGATTATTTTTTTTAAAAAAAGTGATTTTTTTCTTAAAAATGCTATAACAAACGGGCTCAAAATCTCTAAAAAATAATCTCTAAATTATTTTATGTCAAAATCGCTTTTATTTTAATCCATAACAAACACGCCTTAAATTATTTAATATCAAAATAACTTTTATTTTAATATGTTACAAACGAGCCATAAATATGGTTCAAGGCTCTATAAATTGCAAAATTTTATTTTTATCCATATAAATTTCTTCTTCGACTTTTAGTTCTCAAAATACTTCATTTAGTAGTTTTGATTTTAATATAAATCAAAATAAATTGAAGTCAAGCTCATGAATTTTATTATTGAGCTCAGGATTTGATTTCTTAATCTAGATTTCCATTATTTTGTTTTATTGAGCTTTTGACGTATAAATATTGTTTGGTGGATAGAAGGAGGGTAGGGATGTCCCAACACCTTTCTGGGTATGAACAAGGTTCTCTTATTTTACTCTTTGCTAACCTATGGTGTATCAAAACCATTCTTCGTGGTTTTGAATTAGTGCCTGGATTAAAAAATCAACTGTGCAAAAAGTAAATTATTTGGAGTGAACTAGGATGATCAATTTGGAGAAGCAACATCAACTTTTGAATTCTGCTCTTCCCCTGCACTTTTCACTCCCACCCAGCTGAACTGACCAAAATACCCCTGCGTTAGTTAACTAACGCAAGTGTAAAACTATGTGTTAGTTAACTAATGTTGCGTCACTTAAGATACGCACGTGTAAAACACTGCGTGAGTTAACTCACGCAAAGTGTTAACACATGCGTGAGTTAACTCACGCTCTACTGATATATCAGTAGAACATTAAATGATGTACTGATATGCATTCAATGCAAAGTGTGTCATTAATGACCCGTAATCTTTACACGCTCATAATTGAACCAAATTACGTCAGTTTAACAAGATTATCGGATAATACGACATATTCGATCAAAATTACACAAAAACATCGTTTTTCTCACAATCACATAATCACACATAACGATCCAAATGGTCCAAATTACACAAATTCGTCGGTAATGACCCGTAATCACTTAATCACAATTAACGATATGTAAACGATCCAAATTACATGAATATGCACTTAAATTTCCAAAATCACATAACGGTCTAAATAACCAAAATTCATTGTTTTTCTCAAAATCACATAATCACATATAAACGATCCAAATTACACAAATCCGTCGTTAATGACGCGTAATCACTTAATCGCACATAATGACACATAAACGGTCCACATTACATCAATTTGTCCTTAAATTTTCAAAATCACAATATCTTTCATAAACGATCGAAATTACACATAAACACAAATTCATTAAAAGTGAACAATACGAACACAAATTCGAACAAATTACGATATTACACGTTAATAAATATTACACTTCAACGGATTGGACAAAAAGATGTAAATTGTTATCCTCAACCATTAACCTAAACATGTAATCAACGTCGCTATCATCTTTGAGAAGTTGTGGATAATACACGGTCTTCCAAAAGTCCTCTTCCTTATCCTCTCTCAAGTCTAGGCCCACATTTACTAGCACATCATGTGTTCTATGATTTGACCAATATGGATAAAGAAGTCGTCAAGTTTTGCCTTCAATCCGTCCAACTTGTCGGTGAGGTTTACAGTGAACCAAGCCCTCTTTTTCACATCTACATAACGGACATGAAGTTTAACTGGATCTTGTGCATCTTCAAACATGTTTCACGTCACAAAATATAATGAAAAACAAATATGTCTTCAAGAGTGATTTCCTCACTATACCTGGCATTCAGTAGTTGTTGGTTTTGTAAGTGGAGTCCATGACCAAAACGGTCGGAAAAGTGTTGAGCAATTTAATTGACTCTAGATGAGCAAAAAATATGTCTTCAAGAGTGGTTTCTTCACTATTGCATCTTGTGTAATAGATGTATTGATGCTCCACCAACTTCAAAATCAAGTACTGCAACTCCACCATGTCACCTCCTTGCCCCTAGTGCCATCTTCTTTGCACATTGTACACTTTCTTGATAGTTGTCACACTTTCTTTGTTATTTTGCTTCAAATTGGTGAGAATATTCCGAGGCACCGTCAAGCTCTTTGTCTTGTCGATAAGTTTTTTCTTCTCCTCCGCACTAAGTCTACCCGCAATAAGGTGTCCTGATAACTTTTCATCCAAGTCATGATTGTGCATTCCACAAAGCATTGCAATCCACCAATCATTTGTATCCTTATCAAAGAAAACTTTCAACCTAAACGGACAATTACATTTCCTTGAGCCGATGCCTTCAAGGTTCAGTTTCTTCCCCGCCTTAGGTGGCTTGTATATCCCACTCCTTTCACACTTGCATCGTCAAGTACGACCATTTTATAACTGATTTATCTATACAAACAGTAAATCCGGCCCTTTCCCCTTGTCGACGAACCCAACCAAGTAACTCTTCTCGCTCTCTCTATCTTGCATTTGTTGTAAAAAATGAGGCGGTGTCGTGAACTTCGCAAACAACACCGATAGGTACCGGTTTAGGTTCTTTAATTTTACCAATGTGAGCTTGAAATGGAATTTTGACTTTAAACGGTTTCATATTAACGGTTGGTTTGACATCGCCGGAACTTTCACCAAAGCATCGCCGTAAGCTTCATTTTTGGCCAGTTTCGGTTCAACGTCATCACCCACGACATTGTCAACCATCTCACTATATATCTATTGAATAAAAAAAAATAACAAAGGAAGAATAAATAAATTACTTGTGGAACAAGCTATTAAATTCAAAAAATAGGACTGCGTAGTGGCGTGACTTAAGTCACACAACACTTTAACTCATGCGTGACTTAAGTCACACAGTCGTTAACACGTGCGCAAGTTAACTTGCGCGCCAAGCCCTACTACCTACGAAAAAAACAGACGAACAAAACACAAAAACCAGCAAAATGAGATGAGTTTTGATGATACAATACCTGATGTTTGATGCTTGATGAACGTAGAAACTTGCTTCCTTACGATTTGCAATGATTCGGGATGAGGATTTTGACCCAAAAATTCGCACTTTTTGGGTTTTTGAAGGTGGAGGGAAAGAAAATGGTGCTTGGAGTATGGACTGATGAGTTTTGTACGAAAACAGTAACTCTGCATGACTTAAGTAACACAAGGGTAAATGCGTCAATTCAGTTGGGCATCAGTATTTTGTGATGGGGGAAGAGCAGAAATCTCAACTTTTTTATCTTTCAACATTGGAGCCTTTCCCTTCAAATTTTTGGGTATTCCAAGGATAATGCAAGAAGATGTGAAACTTGGAGAACGATGGGGTGCCAACTATCAATTGGAGGTATAATCACATTAACTAATTCTATTTTGAATTCCTTACCTCTATTTTTTTCGACATATACTACTCACACCCAAAAAAACAATGTTATGCCCTGGAATAACCAATATACTCTTTAACTGAAATAAAAATTTCAAATTAATCCAAAACCCTTTCATCGCATCGCTTAATCACTCAAACCCCAGAAACTTAATTCACGTATTCATCATTCAAACCCAAAAACTTAGTTCATGTATTCACCATCTCAAACACTCACACCTTCATTTTTGAAAGCCATCGATGTTTTCACCTATTCATCTCTCAAACTTGTGTACGCCATGAGTTGATCGAAACTATGTAAACTTGGGATAGAAAAATCTGAAATTGAGAGAAAGATAATAGTTTTTAAAACTATTTAACTCAGTTTACATTAACTGAGTTTACATGTTTACATATGTAAACCCAGTTTACGTAGTTAATGTAAACTGGATTTACATAAGCTAAGTAAACTATGTTTACGTGTGTGTATGAATAAATCACGCACGCGCACTCTACATAAGTTGTACTTCCGTAAACTTAATTTACACTAACCTCTCATATTGAGTAATTGTACAAATGTAAACTAAATTTACATTAACCTCCCATAGTGAGTAATTGTACATACTTAAACTGAATTTACCCTAACCCTCACATACATATGTAAACTCAATTTACCCTAACCTAGCTTAGTGAGTAATTTACCCTAACCTCTCAATGTACATACGTAAACTGAATTTACACTAACCTCTCATATATATACGTAAACTGAATTTACAGTAACCTCTCACAATGAGTAATTGTACATACGTAAACTGAATTTACACTAACATCACACGTGAACTGAATTTACACTAACCTCTCATAGTGAGTAATAGTGACTACGTAAAATCAAATTCCAGTTAACACAGGTAGATCTCATACCAAAACAAGAAAACACAACTATCACTAAATAAATAAAAACTCTTAGAAAATGAAATTCATGAAATTCACTAACATTTATGAATAGAGAACATATCAATGAAAAAGATGTTGATTCAATTTTTGATCTTGGTTGCACATCTATGGTGATTTGTGGATGAAAGGGGGTGAGGGTTCAGAATGATAATGAGAAAGAGGTTTTTATAAATGAGTTTGTCTAACATGTGCAACATTGCACATGTTAAAATAACTAATAGTAGTAACTTTTTCTTGAGAAATAACAGTTATTTATTCAAAAGTTTATATTTAATATTAAATGTCCTTAAAAAAATATTTAATATTAAATATACAAGTTCAAATATAAAATTTCTATTTTAAACTTCTTAACATGTACAAATTTGCACATGATAAAAAATCCTTTATAAAATTACATGGAGATGATAATTTTGGAATTATTGGAAATTTTTAAGTAAATTTGAGTGTAACTAGAATTATATGGGGTGAGATATTTTTTCTCCTTTAACATGGCACCTAAGAAATTGATAACATAGTTGATTAGACTTCAAAGAAATTTTCGGTATGTAGATTTAAAGGAAGGAAAACACGTTGCGCGGATAAAAAGGGAGAAAATTTGTCTTCCAAAAATCCAATTAAGGTTGATTGACATTGAAAATCTTCCATCATTCAATGTTTCCTTAAAGGTGCTTGACCGAGAACGATGATGTATGAACCATACATCATCGTTCTTGGTCAAGGTGGATTATAACCACTTAACATACAACTTTTTAGTGTATGCTTGTCCTTGAAATATTGTCTTACAGCTTCCAGCAAGTTTAGCAAGATCTTTTCTCTTCAACTTCTAGGGATATGACAGATTGATAAAGTCAGGGAGTTTGCCAGGGTTCCCACTTTCATCAAGGATTTGTCGTCTACTCGTTCTTAAATTGGAGTCTTTGTGGACAAGTGGCTCGAACATTGGGATATTCTGCTTCTCTTTGAACTGGGATTGAAGTGTTGGTTGCACTCCTTAACACTTCTTCCTTCTTAAGATGAGTTTCTAACATGTGATCATAGTGTTCTCTTTTCTTGACTTTTATGAGAATGTCTCCATCAACATCTTGTACTACAGTCTCAGGGGAGGATTTGTTTGGGGTATTTTCCTATTTATCCTGCTCATGTCCTATTGTCCAAGTGGTGGTGTCATTAGTGGGTGAACTAGGAGGTTTTACTGATTTAAGAGAAACTGAGGGCTCAGTTTGAGATGTTGTGAGCTCGTCTTCTTGCAATTCGCTTGAGTCGATATTTTGTAACATATTACTTCGTATCGTCTCAAAGAATTCTCTCATGTTGAGGATCTTTCTGATGTTGAGGATATTTTGTAACAATATTTTATCACTAAGCTGATGATCTTTCTCATGTTGTTTTAAATATATAGCTTTCTATATAACAACATAATGAAGATCCTCAACATGTTGTCATAAATACAAACAAACACACCAAAGAAACCATGAAATTTTTGTCATTGTGCTGAGGATCTTTCTAATGTTGTTTTAAATATATAGCTCTCTATATAACGACATGATGAAGATCCTCAATATGCTGTCAAAAATATATAGATACAAAGAGGTTGCTCTATATTTGAATACCAAGAGGTTTGCTGTGAGCTAGATCTTGATGCCTTGGCAATAGAAATATCTCAGTTGCCAACAAGATCCAACTCAAAACAATCTTCTTGAAACACCCTGTCTTTCATCGTTATGTTGCAGATCTGAATACAAAAAGCTTTTTATGAGCTCGATTCAGTTGGCCTTCCGATAGATATATGTCAGTTGGCCAGCCAGTAGGATCGAGTTCAAAAACACTTCTTCGAACACCATCCTAGAATATTATGCTGTTTATGTTGTTTTATGTTGCTTGCTTGGTTTTTATGCATTTTTTACTTATTTTCTATGTTATATTCCATGAAAATACTCCAAAAACACATTCTGGTGCTGTTCGGATTTTAAAATCCGAGTTTTCTTAGTGCTTTCCGGGTTATATAATCCGGAAACCCTCAGTTTGTTTTGGACAGTGGTGTTTCATGAAAGGTTTGACCGGTTAGTGGAGTTTTAATGCATTTTTGGAGGGTTTTGAATGTGGAACACATTTTATTTGACTCTACTTCTGATCTATGACTGGATTAAGGCTATAAATAGGCTTTGATCTTCAACAATTTCCTTCATCCTTCACTTCACCTCTTTTCTTACTTTTTCTTCGAATTTTTTTAGTTTTCTTAGGAGTGTTTCTGGTGTCACAGTCATTGTTGACGGTTCATAGAACCCTTGCAATTACTTTGCAGCTTATGCGACGGTTATATAACGGTCTACAAAGACCTTTGACATCAAAGAAAACATAGAAAATCACATATTGTAATAGTTTGGATTTCGTTTTCCAGAATCTCTAACAATCTGGTACGAATTACATAATCCAGACCAGGGGTATTTGTGTCTTTTTTGCAGGGCACTCGAGAACAGAGGAGGGTGGGAAAAGTAATAGCCATCTATTTATATCATCAAAATGAGTTAGGTTAATTCTCGTTCTAATTGGGCCTTAAAACTCTTACAAACTAATTTCTAAAACGTTACTATCATTAAACCGCTAAAACGTCGAATAATTACCATCTCTAAATAATTACTCAAACTCACTAGTAACTTAGTAAAAATAAATAACGGTTCTCACTAAAACATCAAAATAACCTTTTTAGTAAAATTACTAGTTTACCCTTACTCGCCAAATGACCATAAAAACCTTAGCCTCCAAAATGACTAAAATACTCTTCTAGACCAAAAATCCATTAATTCCCTCACAATTATACACATAAGCAAATAAACACATATAAACAAACAGAAACATATATAAATAATAAATAAAATAATCCTAGCTAAAAACGGGTTGTTACAACTCACATTAGAACTGAAATAGACTTTGTGGAAAAAATACCGAGAAAATGTGGGCTATGCCGAATGATCGATCATATACTAAATAACCGTACGTGAAGATTTTGTACATACATTTTTCAATCCCTATTATAAGAAAAAAAAACTACCTTTTAGAATTATTGGATAATTGATATATTTTCAATCCCTATTATAAGAAAAAAAAACCACCTTTTAGAATTATTGGATAATTGATATATATATGATATGTATAAAAATCAGATACATCAATTATTCAATAAATCTAAACAATATTTTGTTTTTAGGTTAATTATGTTTGAGGTCCTTACAAATATGCGAACTTCCAACATTGGTCCTTATTTAAATTTTAATAAATTTTTCATCCTTAACTTTTTGGTGGTTTGCGGGTTTGGTCCTTGCCATCAAAATTGTGTTGATTGGACTAAAAGAATGTTGATGTGGACATGTCACTAGGATGTGATGTGGTCTGATTCAATGATGTGGACTTCCATGTGTCATTAAAATCATAAAAACGTTTATGTATCTAGCGAAGGTGTATGTGATGATGCTAGTGCTGGTGGTGATTCGAGGGTCGACGAATATGAAACGAGTTGATGAATTTTCTCCTCACCATATAAGACATGTGAGTTTTCTTTTCTAGAAAATGAACAAAAGAATATGAATTGATTGTTGTTGCTGCTGTTGATACTTATCTTCATCACACACCACTCCTTCTTTGATCTCCTCTCTACCAACACCACCAAAGTTACTACCACCACACCAAAAACAAAATAGACCCAATAACAACAACATTCAATTATTAAATATAAAAACCTAAATCCACAATTTTTCCTAGAAATTTTGTCAAAGCCTATGACTCTCCTTTATTCCTTTATATTCTTGCAGATCCAGAAAGTATTCCTGTTGAGGACAAAATCCTTATTTGATGTTTTAAAGATTACAAACATTTAATACTTGTTTTTTAACTTGTTATCTACTAATGAATTTTGTGAGAAATGTTTCATGAGAATGTTCTTAACATAAGAAA
>Ga0228711_1011656_pt1 | contig 11083 bp, 8 predicted proteins | sample MedpolnodulmetaG_2_FD_177996 | JGI IMG/M metagenome (GOLD analysis project Ga0228711, IMG submission 177996) | Root nodule microbial communities from Medicago polymorpha collected in Santa Monica, California, United States - brown nodules | ecosystem: Host-associated > Plants > Roots > Nodule...
CTAATAGTTGGGCATTTTCTTTGATCTTCAACATCTTTATGAAATGGGTTGTACTGTTGAAATCAATGTGTCGATTCTTGCATATATCAAAAGCAATGTGTAGGTTCTTCAATGGGGTTTGTGTTTTTTCCACATAATTATGTTAACGTATAAACTTATAAAATTGATTATTTTACTCATTTCATTGGTCTACTAATATCTGTCATTTGACAAATTTAATTTAATTTGATCCTATTCAATTTGTTGCTGTCAGAAATGTTTTAGTAGCAATTTATTTGGAAGGACATTTGAAAGAAAAATACTTGACTGAAAATCAAGAAATAAAATACTTCTCGGCTGTTGATAAGCAATTTTAACTACTAAGACGAGATATATATATATATATATATATATAAAAACAATTATGAAACTACTTGTTTAATAATTTTAGAGCAAAATTATGCCTAATATAAATGTAGAAAATTTATATTCTGGTGAGTATTATTTTCCAAATCCGGTTTAAGCTCATTGCCTAGCGAAAATAATGGAGGCTATGCAGTTAGGAAGAGAAGAGAAAGAACAAAGTTCAATGATGATCACGACGATCTAAAATGAAACCTTTTCATGCAAAATGGCTGAGGAAATTGAAACCAAACAATCCTTGTGATTCTTAAATGTTTAATCTAATTCCTTTCATATAATCTTAGTGAACACTAAAACAAGTTCTGCTTCTATAACTGAAAGCCAAAAGTGCAAGAAACTATAATATCAACCTAGGGATTCAGTATTAAAAAATAAAGCAATTGCTTAACCTATTGAGGATAAGATGTTCCGTAATAATGTTGCAGACCATAACCACCGGAGGCAGAGGCACTATCATAATAACCCGGCATAACTTGTGGCTCAGACGGATTTGGATGAGAACCACCTTGATCGAGGTTGCCACTGGGACCCATTGGGGCATAATAACCAGACATAACTCGCGGCTCTAACGAATTCGGATGAGAACCACCTTGACTGAGGTTGCCATTAGGACCCATCGGCACATAATAACCAGGCATAACCTGTGGCTGGGATGAATTTGGATGAGAACCACCTTGATTGAGGTTGCCACTAGGACCCATTGGGACACCATCAAGACCATAAGGTCCAGTTGAAGAACCTGTATAGGAGGAAACGGTTGGAGTTGGCGCCTTCATGCCAAATGGCGTGGTTGGCGGCATGCTCATGTATGGACTTGGATGTTCCGTTGTTGACTGGAAATGAGGTTGTTGGTATTGGTGTATGGTTGAAGGGGTGCTACCGACATTATTAAGGACAGGTGCTGGACCAAATGGAGCAGATGTTAGAGGACGCTTGATCCCACTTAGTTGCTGTTGTGGATGCTGAAGAGGCATTGCAGCAAAAGCTGGTGCAACAGGTTTTCCACCAACCTTGCGCTGCTTGCTCAATTCGTCTATACGCCGTTCAATGCTTGCACGCGGAAACTCAGAGTCAAGGTTGTAACTCTCAATAACCTTAATGACTGATTTCAGTGCATGAATTTCTCTAGATTTTATCTCATTCTGCAAACAAACAAAAAAAAACTAAATAAATATAGTATGGGCAGTCACATCATGCACCAGGAAATAAACTGGGGCTCCATACTTACCAGTGACTTTCCTTCGGAGGCGAGTCTTTTAGCAAGTTTCTCCGCATCATTCACACAAGCTTTCAAAACAGGAACGGGTGGGGTCTTCTCAGTAAGTTTGAAGTGAAAAATAAACTTGACAGCCAAAATATGTTTGCCCCTTTCAATAAGTTTCTGAATAACATCTGCAAGACAAACAAAAATCAGTCTTTACAACCTAAAAGCCTTTTGTTGCCATGCCTATTAAAAGGGTGACACTAGAAAAAACTAACAGCAGTGTCAACTGTCAGCATTTTAAATTACAACCTCACACTAGTGTTGTCAATTGCATATTGTTGAAAATAACGGTTTGTTCAAATTATACTACATTGCAATGTTATAACTTATACCGCTACTATAGCCGCTATTTGACAACAATTTATACTAAACGCATATCACGAAACAATAGCGGTTTGTTAAAATTCCACTACACTATAGCTGCTATTTGACATGACAACACTGCTCCATACCATTAAAAGATTTCAAAACCAAAAATCCAACGAACTCCAAGAACAATGTAGCAAAAACAGTATTATCACGGCAACTATCAACATGCTACAAATACAATTGCACTATACCGGCTCCTAATCAAATTCAATTAAGTATTGTGTTGTGTCACAACTCACAACAACTAGTAGCATGCTACAAACACAATTGCAGTATACAGCTCATAATCTTAACAGCTCAAAAAATGAAACCTTAAATCAAATTCAATAAAGGATTGTGTTCTGTCACAACAACTTCTAACATGCTACAAACACAACAGCTCGTAATCTTAACAGCTCAAAAAATGAAACCCTAAATCAAATCAAATCAAATTAAATTAGGATTGTGTTGTGTCATAACAACTAGTAACATGCTACAAACACAGTTGCAGTATACCAGCTCCTAATCGTAACAGTTCAAAAAATGAAACCTTAAATCAAATCAAATTCAATTAAGGATTGTGTCACAACAACTATTAACATGCAACAAACACAATTGCACTATACCAGCTCCTAAACTTAAAACCTTAATAATCAAACCTTAATCAAATCAAATTGAATTAAGTGATTGTTACCTTGAACTCTATCTGACAAAGCAATAATCTGATACAGGTCAGGCAGTTCATCATTAGTAGCAGCAGTAGCAGAATAAGCAGCAAGCTCACCAACATTCAATTCAGACAAAAAACCATACACAGCAACAAATTGCAAAAAAGCCATAGTCCAACATGATTCATTAACATCATTCACCAAGTTAACCTTCCACTCATTAAACAATCTCTTAGCTTTCTTCCTAACATCAAAACTAACATAAGGAGAAAAAATCCTCAACTGCTGAAACAAAAAATTACAACTTTTCTTATTCAAACGAGGTAATTCCTTTCCATCAACCACTGCATTTGCACCAAAAACACCATCAAGTGCATCAAGAACCATATCTGCAGGATTTGATGCACATTTGAAAGCAATCTGAAGTTCATCCTTGATTGTTACCTTATCCTTAAAATTGACACGAATGAAATCCCTTAACCCTTTTCCATCATTCTTCTCGCACAATGCACTCAACCCTTCCAAATGACTTGTAGAACCAGAAACTGCACCGTTTTGAATTGTAGGGTTAGAATTCAAAGATGGGTCATTATTGATTGATGAAAAGTTTTGATTTTTGGGTTTTGGGGTGGATAAATTTGAAGAAGAGATTGATGGGTCGTTGTGATTTTGTTGGAATTGTGATTCTAGGGATTGAAGGTGAAGGAAGCGTTGAGAGAGAGTGTTGTGGAGGGTGGTGAAGTGAGAATCAATGTATGGCCATGAAAGAGGGAAGGAAGAGAGATGAGAAGAGTGTGATTGAAGATCATCGTATGCTTTTTTAAGGTTTTCTTTCTTGCTGTCGATGAGTTTGAGTGCTGCTGAGATTGTTTTTGAGGTTGTTGTCATTCTTGATTAATCAAAAGGGGTTTGATTTTGATTATGAACATGAAATTGAATGAATTGCAGTAGTAACTAGTGATTCAGTGGCAAGTCAACAGTGAGGAAACGAACAATAACAGACAACAAGAAGTACAAACAATAATAATTGGTTGGGCTATAGTGTACTTTGGCTATGATAAAATATTAACTATTGCTCAATAAACCCCTCAAATTGCTCACATTTTCAGAATGTCCAATGAGAATTATGATCAAATTTTACTCAAAGAAAATGTCAAAGAGTCTTATCTATTCGATGTGGGACTTGAGTTTTTCCCATATACCCCCCTCATGCCCAACACTCTTTGGGCTTGTTGCGTGAATAGGTTTAGGCAGCCCTTGAATTCGACAAGCTTTGATACCATGTTGAAATTTGGGTCTAACTCATCCTTACAGAAAATGTTGATTGGGAGTTACGATTCCAATGATTGAGAAATTTGAAGGGTCTATTGAACAAAATTATGTGAAATTGTATTAAAGTTTGTATTTTCTATCATTATCAGTTGAAATTGTATTTCTTTTAAATTAAAAGATATTATTACTAAGCAAAAACAAAGATTAAGGAAGCATGTGGTGGGTCTATAACTTACAGCCTAACTTTGATACGATGTTGAGAAGTATGGTATATTTTAACGAAGAGAACAATAAAGAGGGAGAAATATGAAATTTGGAATTGATGAGATGAAATTTATGATATAGTTTGTGTAGAATGCATTTTTATATATTGATTCTAAGGTAACTAATGTAACCAAATAGGAACTAATTATACAAATTTGTAACTACTTTAATCAATATCAAACTAATTCTAACAAAGTTCCAATTATATCGAACAAGTAGTTTGAAAATTTATTTGATTGATCTAAGGGTAAAAGGGCCGTGTATTGGACTCGGGAGGTTCCAAATTTTGCCCTCACTAAAATCCTTTGACGAGGTTTAAATATAAGTGTTTTATGAGTCATAAGTATTCCTTGTCTTATACGGAGATACTATCTCATAACTCTAAAATTTTTACGTGAAAAATAGAAACGAAATGTTAGTTAGCTAATACAAATAAATCAAGATTTTGTGGAAAAGAAAATTGAAGCGGGGAGAAATTTAAACATTGATTTCTAGATTTATGAGAAGCTTATTTAAAAATTGTATTGTTCTCCATTATTTTTCGATATGCTCTTTATTCATTTGGAGCTTCATAACATCGAGGTTTTCTTATGAAGAAATTTTGAGAGATACTGATGATGACGACGACGACCGGTGTGGTGGTTGAATATGATGAAGATAAATAATCATCCTAAATTTGTGTTAAACCCAATTCACTTCTATGTGTTATTATACCAATTATGTGGCATTTTTAAAAAATAAAATTATACAAATGGGTGCCACGTATGCATCTCTGTTGGTCATCTAGACATTACAAACAAAACGACAAACAATAATAAATGTAAGAGATCAAACATACGGTTAAGACAAAAATATAAACCACGTGAATGATTAACTTAAAACTTTGTAAACATAAGGGTCTAACTTAACACCTATAATAAACGTAAGGTCTTAAACATTCAAACCTCCCTTCATCTTTTTTTTAGGAGTTTAGGATCCAAAAGATTGTGCATTCGAACGAGACATGCATGTGCTTCATTATCTAATTTCTAGATTATTGTAAGGGTTCCTTTGAAAGAAAAAAAAAAAGATTATTGCAAGTGTAAGTATTTTTTTTCAAAGGTGCAAGTGCAAGTATTAAATATAGTATTTTGAGAAATAAAAAGCCAAAGTGTAGAATAATATCAAAGTCTGGATAAAATCAAACTTTATATTTTCATTAATAGTGACAGCAAATTGTTCACAAAAGGAGATAACTAGGATTACATAAAATGAAACTCAAATTTAGTGGATGGGTCCTCAAATAAAAGGGAGTATAAAAATCAAGGTTTTGTGGAATTTCCTCAATCTAAACCTCATTAGAATACGCATGGGCCTACCTAGCTATTATATGGACTGCACCATTATTCCTTCTATTTACATGAAAAACTGTGCCATAGTTTCTACTCTCACCCTCCAACATTTCTAAAAAGAATATGGTTTGTTCGAATTACGCAATTCGAATGTATTATAAAACAGATTAAAAAGTATTTTGAAGTAATAAATTAATTTTCATTTTTAGATGTTAATCATCTTGTTCTTACAGGAAGGGAACCCTAGTAACTCAAATTTTGATTAGAATGTAAATAAGGTTTGTTAAGAATTGTTCCACTATTGACCAAAAAAAGAAAGAAAGAATTGTTCCACTAAAAAATGAAACTTAGATTCTCCCCAAAGATTTGTGTTTTTGAGGAAATTATTAACCACTTGAACTCAAATATTTTGTTAAGTAAATCAAGTAAAAATTTAAATTGTTCAAAAAATCATTTCAAAATTCTCACCTCATAATGTTATTAGAGGTTTGAATTGACTTTGAAACGATTTGTTTATATGGAAAAATCTTATAACATGTTTATAGGCTGTTTTAAGACTATTTTAAAACATTCTATATGATAATTTATGAAAAACAACTCATATATTAAATAAAAACAATTTGACTAAAAGCTAGTTTTTATCGTCTAAATAACTTATACTGAAGCACTTATATAACAAGTGATGTAAACAAAAAAAAAACTTATATAACAAGTGTTTATCCATGAACTTTGCACTATTTCTCGTATCCTATCTTACATTTTTCTATTTTCAAACATCTTGTTATAAGGAAAATATACTTTGATAAACCAAATATCAATTAAGAGATAAATAAAATTTAACTAAAAATTGTTTTGATTAACATTCAAACACATGTTCTCTAAAATAATTCGTCGTTAATTGAAACTAATTATTAAGTTAATTGAGTTCAATCACTGATTTCTGACCTACTTTATCTTATAGGTAAATGATAATAATAAGTATATAATATATTGCTACACCTGTCCATGTTAGCATTCAAATTGTTAGGGAGTCAAGGACTAATTAATAACACCAATCATGCAAATCAGGGTTACGAATATAATTTGTTTATTGAACAACAAAGTAGGAGATAATGCTTTCACAAAAAAAAGTAGTTCAAAAATGAAGTTATATTGGTTTATATTTTTTTTATATATCAATAAAATTAAAGTTTTTTATTCGAAAAAATGGTCCATGTTTAGTATTATTTGTTTTTATGCCGGTGATGAAGATCAAATCAGTAACTATCTTATCAGTGTAATATTTAACTCTCTCACTTCAGCTACCAAATCATCCTTATATCCTTTAATAAAATTCAAGATTAATCTCATCTCACATGCTTAAAAATCCAAATACATTTCACTTAACCTCATATGCCTGCTTGGAAGGATAACTTAGGCCTTAACAACATAGTTATATTTGAATTAGAGTCTTGAATTGAAAGTGATCCTACACTTTTCTTCTCCTTGGTACCTACGTAATTCATGGCCTTCTCATGCATGTTGAAATGATCTACCATATAAAAAGTACATCTAGAAAATATATAATTTTATTAACAGAAAATGTAGTTTTACTTAATTGAGAATGTTATAGACATAAATGTATATGTGTGTAAATAATAGTATACATTGTTAATGCATAATTATTAAAATCTAAATTTATATCATAAGATAGTTTAATTTTCTCTTCCTCTCTTTGCATATATTCAAACTCTTATAATCATTTATGTTATAATTTGTTTATAAAAATGACAAATCACACAAGTAATGTAAAAATCTCGTGAAAAGAAATCGATTAGCGTACGATTACAACTCACAAAAGCGTGAGTCGGTCATATATGACTCAATAATAACTCAAACTAAAAATAGTATTTCCCTTTAAAATATGGCATTTTTAAAAGGAAAATCACATTATTCTTACGTGAGAAACCATGAGGCCCATATGGAATGGAACAGAAAAGTATTTTAATATTATTAATATGTCCATATACATGTGATCTCTCTTATCTTCACAAGAAGCACACACAATTTCTGGTAAGATATATATTTCACTTCATCAAACAAGAACAAAAAAAGGTTATAAAACTTTATAGGAAATATAGTTGTAAAGCTAGCAACTAATAATTAATGTGTTTTCTTTTCAAGATATTCGATCTAACTATAAAATGCGTATAAAAGGAAAAATGTATAGAGCCAGCAATGATTTTCACATGACTCTAGTATCATAACAAAATATTATGCTTATCGTCAAAAACAAAGTATTATCCTTAGTATAGCTGCAAATTGAAGCCAACTTGTTCTTATCACATGTTCCTTCGTGTATGCATAAATCCATGCAAACCAAAAGATAAGGCCATAATCACAAGAGCCTCCAAACCAAAATTTTGATATATTTTCTTACAATGAAAACAAATAAATTAATATTCGTTTTTCTTTATATATAAAAAACCAAATTATTGTTCATTAATCATTATTATAGAGTGGGGGATGTACACATGATAGCTCTATCTAAAGTACATTTTATATTACACTTAATCAAACCTTTAATAACATTAGGTGATTAACTGACTTCAAACCAAGGACGTGCGAAATACTAATGAATCTTCAAGAAAATGAAAATTGTGTTTATATATACATAAAAACTCCAATTTAAATGTGATAGAATCTATTGTCGATCATGGGGGATGCTATAGAATCTATTGTCGATCATCATGTGAATAGTTATACCAGATAAGTGTGGTAAAATTGCCCACCATGACTAATAATTAAAATTAAAAATGTTTTTGACTTTTTACATGTATTAAGACAATCGCTAATCTTTTTTTTCTTCTTATTTTTATTATTTCTCTTTATTATAATTTATAGCACAAGGCAAGACTAAAAAATAAAATAAACCTTTTTCCTTCAATTTTTTTTACCGTCCTTTTCAATTTAAATAAGTTATTTTCACATAGATCTAACTTTTTTTTGTACTTGTGATTACGTCGTTTGAGTGTGACGATGTGTTGTTGGTCGTTTTGTGTGGCATTATTCGATTTCCTGTCTTATTGCGATGCGTATTTGATTCTCATTGAAAGATCAACTATTCAATAAATGTTTTGGACTTTAATGTTGCAGATTCGGAGATATGATATTCCGATCACTTTAATTTTATCATATTATTTGTGAACATATTGTCGTTAACCAGGATGTTGTGAGTTTGTTAGCAAATTTATCTTTTACGTTTTTAACGATGTTGAATGACATGCTCCATCAATATGAAGGAATGAATGAATATCATTTTGTTTTTGTCACTCCAATTAATAAATATGAAAACATATGAGTTTTCATATTCATTAATTGACGTGACAACACATCATTAAGCGCATGTGTAAAAAAAATGTGCACTAACATAACATACTAGCTAATTAAACCCTTTTAGATTAGTTCTTATAATTTTTTTTTTAGGAAAGATTGGTTCTTATAATATTTATACAGATATCTACTTAACATGATTGAATAATTAAGTAAAATGTTTTACACTGTCCATTTTTACAAATTACATCCATTATATCAAATTGGTTCAAATAAAAAAACAAATTGGATTCTCTCCTTCTCTTTTCCCTCTTTCTATAGTGCCAAAATCATGTTATTTTCTTGGCAATTATTGATTTATTTTGAAAGTAATCTATATTAAAACCCTCAATTATTTATTGTAAATATACTAATTATTGTAGTTATATGCCATAATGCTATTGCTATCTATTTTCCATTAAATTTTGTAGGTTTGAGACATGATTACCACAAAACAAAGAATCTTGACATAGGAACTTTTGTTAGGCGAGGCAAGGTGAGGTGAATGCGAGCAATTCTATAGTTTTAGGGAGAAAGAATGTAGCGTACTTGCTGGGTGAGTAACAGTCCCAGACAGTCCCAGTGGCGGAGCCCTTCATGGGCTGGGGTGGGCCACGGCCTACCCGAAAAAATTAAAAAATCAACGACTATAAGTCTATTTTGCCAGATTTTATACAATTTTATGTCGGTCTTAGGTTTCGGTTGATTCAAATTCCCGCAAAGTGATGTAGTAGCCCACCCAAAAATTTAAATAATTCAATTATAGGTCTATTTTGCGAAGCTTTAAACAATTTTTCAACGACTAATTTTAGTATTCCACCCTAACTTTTTTTTCCAGCACGGCCACTGAGTAACACTTCATCCAACGAAGTCAAATGGTGCAGTGACTATTTGAAAATCAGCTGCCTTTTCCCTTCACTTGAAAAAACCTCGATTCGCATGCGTGCATGATTTCACCTAGCGAACCTGCATTTTTTGTACTTGTATGAATAGAGCTGTAATCAGTTTTTTTTTTATTATAGTTTTTAATCCCTGGTCTCATTTTTGAGAGAGAGAAAGAGTAAGAAGTAGTTTTTCACCATTGGAGGCCATGGGAGATTGGATTCAAGCCTGTTGATGCTCATCCTTCATCATTCTTCTCTTCTTTGCTAGTGACCTCACTCATGGTATATAATACATCAACCGGAATTTGATATAGGTAGCTAGGACCTTGATGTATTGCTATTGACATGACCGGTTGTATACAATATTCAATATAAGCTTTGGTCTAAGTCTATGTCTGATGCTTTTTTCGACTTGAACTCTAAAAATAATTATTTGATTTAGCAATGCCAAACCTCGTTTTGTTATCCAAGAGATCTATTTTAAGCCATGTATATATGATAATGTGTAGACACAGGGTTAGATTTATATTCATATTAAACTATATGTTCATATGCCATTGAATAAATTAGCTATTTTACTCGGTATTAAAAGTCAATTGATACAACATATTTTGTGTCGTTAATTAGACATACATGTCAACATACCATGTGCAGGGGTGGACCTCTTCAAGGCACAGTGTGGCAAGTGCCACACCAGCCTAGGTCCCCTACCCCCCACCACACTTTTTTTTTTATTGTTTATTGTATAATTGTATTCATATATTAATACAAACTTAATTTTTTTTTATGTTTATACATGTGTTTGTATTTTTACTTATATATTAATACGAAGATATATTTTTTTTGTAATTTATACATGTGTTTATATTTTTACTCGTATATTAATAAAATGACCTATTTTTTTTTAATTTATGCATGTGTCTATATTTTAACTTATATATTTACATGAGGACCGATTTTTTTTCATTTATACACGTCCCTATATTTTTACTCATATTTAATATGGAAATAAATTTTTGTACAATTTGTACATATGTCTATATTTTTATAATTTTTACGCAACTGTGACCTGTTTTGAAAAAAAGAGCGCAACGCGCTCACCCGCCTGTATGCACGGGTATCATGCTAGAGCATTCGATTCATCTCTTGTAACCTATATAGAAAGAGATGTTCTTAGAACAATTAGTAATGATATAATTTTAGTTCATTTTCAACAAATAGAAAATAGATTATTTTCTTTGTAATTTTGGTTGCTAAAACTAGTTTTAACATAACTTTTTTTTTTTTTTTTGGAAAAAT
>Ga0228711_1011664_pt1 | contig 11079 bp, 4 predicted proteins | sample MedpolnodulmetaG_2_FD_177996 | JGI IMG/M metagenome (GOLD analysis project Ga0228711, IMG submission 177996) | Root nodule microbial communities from Medicago polymorpha collected in Santa Monica, California, United States - brown nodules | ecosystem: Host-associated > Plants > Roots > Nodule...
TTCTGTTTTAAATTTGAAGATTATATTTATGTGTGTCTGGTCTCAAGTCAAATCTCTTATGCCTGATGATAATTTGACCAGGTATCTTATGGGAAAAAGGCACTTCTCATCGGAGGGAAAACGGATCCCGGAAGTGACAGAATTTCAGGTTCAATTTGTGTTCTTCTCATGTATATTTCTCGCTGTGAAGTTGCTCTGATTATCTTTTTGGTGTTTGCAGTATGGGCATTTGATACAGAAAGTGAGTGCTGGTCACTCATGGAGGCAAAGGGAGACATACCGGTAGGAATTTTTGTTTGTAGCTGCGCTACTTCTCAGTGTAGAAATAGAAATTGCTCTCGAGCATTGTTGTATTGTCTCTAGTCTCTACTGATGTAAAGAACCAATGCTAGGGAGTGTAATAGTGTATGTAATATTTTCTCTATGATATTAGTTATATATGATTATAATTATTATTTCTTAATCAAAACATTTTAAAAAAGTTAACTAGGTTACAATTGAGGACTGTCGAGTAGATGGAAAAGCTTTGTAAGCTTAGTCAAAATTGATATTTTTCACACATGACAAAGGTTTAATGTTTATAATTTTACATTTCGGTTCTTACTAGTTATATTACTGACAACTCGAGAGCATAAACAATTTCAGAGAAATAATATAAAAATAAAATCTGTAATGATACATAATCATTACCAAAACTAATGTATTTTCATTAATTGAATTCTCCATACTGATTTTGATACTTGGAGCTTTACATCAATATAACTAGGCACTACTTACCGAAGAGTTTGTTCTTGATAGGTTGCTCGCAATGGTCACAGTGTTGTCAGGGCAAGCTCTTATTTGATATTGTTTGGGGGTGAAGATGCAAAAAGGAGGAAACTGAATGATCTACATATGTTTGATCTCAAGTCGTTGACTTGGCTTCCACTTCACTACACGTAAGTGATTTGAACAGAAAATAACTTTGAATTTTGAAAAGAAAAGGTTGGACTTTGATGTGTTTATCTGCTTATAAATTTTGCATTCCTTTTGGTCTACTATATGGATTGCAGGGGAACAGCACCTTCTCCAAGATTGAACCATGTAGCAGCTCTCTATGATGATAAAGTTCTTTATATATTTGGAGGATCCTCAAAATCCAAGACCTTAAATGATTTATATTCACTTGACTTTGAAACGGTAAGTAGTGTAGGTCCCTCATATGTCTTGCATCTTTACTATAATAGTGGTAGAATTCAGTAAATGAATGAAGAAGGAATGAAAAACTATTGTATTAGTTACTGGAAATCGACAGAGCCTGAGCTTCTTCATGAGTCAAGATCATAAGCTCTTAAGTGAAAAGAGTATTTTATCCCTAACAACAAACAATATTTATAACTACCTATTATTCCCTCTTTCCACATAACCATATTCTCCCTCCCATAACCAACTTGACAGCTCGGCATCCCCTTTTTCCTTGCCTTCCCCAATTCCTCTCCTTTTGCTGACATAAACCTTCCCGGCTCTGGGCCTTGCATAGTTCAGGCCTACATCCTGATCTAGTGCTCTATCAAATAGCATGCTATGAAACCTTTTGAATTGTCCGAGATGCTGATTTGATTAAGTACCCCTTCACTATATATTATTTGATAAAAGTATATGTTTCTTTTCTTCAGATGGCTTGGTCAAGAGTAAAGGTTCGAGGTTTCCATCCATCACCTAGAGCTGGTTGTTGTGGCGTTTTGTGTGGTACTAAATGGTATATTACAGGGGGTGGAAGCAAGAAAAAACGTATGTTTTGTAATTTAATTGTGATGCATACATTAATAATTTTAAACCTACTACTTTATTTCTTTTGGTAATGTGAGCTTCTGTTATTATGCTTCATTTTCTGGGAAATAATTTATTTATTAGCCTGAACTACCTTATTACTGCTGCTTTTTGTTAGTTTTTCACTGTTGTTTGTATAAACTCTGTTACCATTTCTTTAATCATTCAAATATTTTGGGCTAGTTTCAAACAAAGGGCCTTGGGAATTGGAGAAATAATACTTTTAAAGGAAAATGATGTTACAGGGTTTTGAATTCTGCTTTTAGGTCTTTTATCCATGGCACAAAATGATCTAGCTGAAATTTAGTTGGGAAGTAAAATATTATTGGGTCATTACAAAAAAAAGATATTATTGGGTCATGCTTGATTGCTTAAACAAAACCCTAGGGGCACTTATTAGCATTTTCAAATGTTATTAAAGTAGATTTTATTTTAGTCAGTATTGGTGTTTTGTTTATAAATTGTGCTATGGACTATGTATGTTTACTGTATTCCCACCTCATTTTCCAGGACATGGAGAGACTCTGATTTTTGATATTGTAAAAAATGAATGGTCTGTGGCAATTACATCACCTCCATCTTCTATCACTACCAACAAGGTGCTCATTCCTTTTCATGCCACCTACTTGGCTCATTTAGTGCTATTTTTGTTTAGTTATTGTGTTAATTGATGGTAGATTATAATAATTAATAGGCGCTCTCATCGGAAAATGGTTCTTTAGCCTTCAAATATAACTTAGTTAATATATTTGTTGTTTATTCATTTACTGCGATAGAGGCTAGCCTTGGTGTAACAGTAAGGTTGTTGTTGCCTTGAGACCTGGTGATCACAAGTCCAAATCTTAGAAACAGCCTCCCGGCTTGCAATAGTAAGGCCGCGTGCATTTATTCTCCCTGATTCCATTTGGTGGGAGCCTCGTGCACTTTAATGACCTTTTCATTCATTTAGTGCAATATTTTATTGATGACTTTTCTCTGTTGGCTCTGTTTAGCCTTTTGAACTTGAGATTTTGGTGTCTTGATTACTGAATTTTAGAAAACCAACATGGTCTATAGTGTTCAAATCTGAGATTTCATTCTATATGTTTAAACTTGACGAAAGTTCTAAGAATGATTTCCCCCCTCATTTTTACAATATGATGTTTTTGTTTCAACCTACGACTATGAAAATGAGACTTCATAATAAATCAGTTCATCTATTAAGCAGCACCTTAGTAATACCAATATTATTTCTAGATGTCTTGCATGACCATGCTTTGTTTATGATTTTAAAATGTTTATGAAATCTGTTGAATTACCAGGGTTTCAGCATGGTACTTGTGCAATACAAGGAAAAAGACTATCTTGTTGCATTTGGGGGATCCAAAAAAGAGCCGTCTAATCAGGTTTGACAAAGAGCATAAAGTTAATGTTCTAGTTCATTCTTATGGAGGTTGACCTTTTGTTTCTTGACTTATCAGGTGGAAGTGTTGGAATTGGATAAGAATGAATCAGCACTTAGAAGACGTTCAACTCCCAGTAAAGGTCCTGCGTCTATACTGCTTGAAAAACATTCATCATCCACTAGATTAGCCTCTCAGCTTAATCACTGTTCCCAACGCTTAGTTGACTCTGTTGCTAGACAAAATTTAGCATCTGCAGTTGAACATGGTTCTGGAAGGAAATCTCTTTCAGAATCTGTAGATCCCAATTACCCCCCAAGCAATGTCTCCCTTCGTAAGCAATTTGATCGCGACGAAGAATACAATGCAGATGTCAAGATGGACAAGAACTCAGATGGAAGTTCTTTACCTCAGGTAAACTACCTTTTTTCTTTATTAATGTTAGCCATGTATTCTAATTTAGGAGCACTTGTTGGACTTCCCAAAGTATTGGAACATTTGCCATGTGTTTTTAAAACATGATGTTACACCTTAGGCATTTAACCCGTACATATCCTAGTGTTTTTCCACTATGTTTGAATATATATATGCATAAATATTAGATTAGGATTTGATTATGTAAATGTACTTTTATATAGTTTGTCCTATCTTGTTACCCCCACATCCCATGACCAAAACAAAAAAAAAGGTCTCTCTCTAGTGCACACAGGCAAATACATGCGCAAATATATTATTTTCTGGATTTAACCACATTTGGGTTGGGCTATGCTCTCTATCGTATTTTCTTTCATTGGATCTCAATTACATTATGTAAATGTTCAGATTTGAGAACCATATATTGTAATGTTCTGTGCTTAACTTGTGGTACATTTCAGGCGGCATATCACAGAACAAATGAAAATGACCGTGGTAAACTGATGAACATTGGTGGAGCCAAGGCTAATATTGAAGGACAAGTATTATTGTCTGGGATGTCAAATCAACAAAACCAAGTATTTGAAAATGATGCACTAGAAAGTGATGGTGTGTCTTTTCCTGAGAATGATAAATCAGGATCACTTTCTTCTACAAATATCTATCAATATTATGAAAGTAAAGTAGCGTCCCTGATAAGGAAAAATGGAATGTTGGAGGGTCAACTGGCAGCTTCCATGGCAAGCAGAGAAGCTGCAGAGAAAGGCTTAGCATCCGTTCATAAAAGCAGACAGGAAATGGAGAAAAAATTGGCCGATGCATTGAGGGAAATGGAATTACTGCGAGAGAAGCTAGCCGGTCTAGAGTTGGCCCAAGAAGAGGCCAACAACTTATCAAACATTGTCCACTCTGACAACGTTCGGCTCGAGCATGATGTGGCCTTCCTCAAGGCTGTTTTAGATGATACACAGAAGGTACATTACTCACATCATTCATTCAAAGCACCCTGATGCTTTTATGCATGGTTATTGTTAGCTGATAAAATTTTGCTGTAGGAGTTGCACTCGACACGAGGAGTTATTGCAGGAGAAAGAGCTAGGGCATTCCAACTACAGGTGCAGCTACATCTTTAGAGTTTGAAATGCTTAATATATTATATACAGTGAAAATTGAATGAAATCCTGATTGTGTTTGAGTTTATTGGTGCTATTTCTCAACCTGGTCTGAGTTAGGTTCATTATGTTGCTAATATGTTTTGATCAAAACTTCCTTTCGACTTATTGAACTGGTTGTCATCTCATTGTTGGTTCTGCAGTATGAAGTTTTTCATCTCAAACAGAGATTGCAATCTATGGAAAATCGGACATCTACTACACCCAGGAAACCGTTTCACGTGCAGTGAAGTAGATAATTGGAGCAGCTCACCACTTCGTTCCTAGTTTTTCCGCGACTTTGTCATCTCTAGAAGCATCTGATTGTGTATAATTTTGTCAAACATTAGGAGGAAATATGTATATTAAGTGTATTTGTATATTCAGCTCGACCTCTTAGCTCTATCTATCCTTCAATTAGTAACAGTGTATTGAGAACAACCACTAATAGAATATCAAGAAGTCACAGCTAACCACGTATATTTTACTTGCCTATAACTCACTGGATATTAAAGATCAAAGTTAACTGTAAGGTGTTGATGGTGTACCAGTACACCACCAATACACATTAAAGACAAGATCAAGTACTGCTGATCATTTCTGTTAAATTCATTAAAGAATTCATTCATTATGACGTAAAATATTACAAAACTTTCACACTTGCAAATTCAAATTTCTGTTGAAAGTGTCAAAGAATTTGGAGAACATGGTAGTTAAGTCAAACAAAGGTAAGGGTCTGTTTGGTTCGAGAGTTTTGGAGGGGAGGCGAGGGGAGATTTTTAATTTGAAGTGTTTGGTTCAATTTTTAGAAGGGGAGGGGAGGGGAGCAAATATTTTTAAAATTTGATTGCATTGCCATAATTATCCTTAAATTAATTTCAAATTTAAATATTAACATTGTAACAACTTTATTATTATTAGATTATATTATCCTATTATTAGATTATATTATCCTGTAACAATCTTATTATTATTTTGTTATATTTTTTGTAACAACTTTTATTATTATATTATCTATCACTCTTATACTCCTACTACTACTTTGTTGATGTCAACGGCCTTATTATTATTATTATCTTATTTTAATTCAACTTATTATTGATTGTTGATCCATTTTTTTTCCAATGTTAATTCACTGATTCATGTCTTGTTGTGGAAAATATATGAGTCAGTTTGAGATAAAATAAGCAGCTTAGATGTGTGTTTGTCATTGGTTGGTATCTGAAATTGTAATATCAAGTAGTTTCTTTTCTTTAATTAAGTTTAAAGGTAAAACAGTAAAATAATTTTAAAATCCCCTCCCCTTGCGAACCAAACACGTTTTTAATTAAAATGTCTCCTCTTCCCTCCCCTCTGTTAAAATCCCTCCTCTTCCATCCCCTCCTAATTCTTGAACCAAACGGACCCTAAACGATAAAGATATAAAACAGAGAGAGGGAAACATATCTACACAGTATATTGAATCACAAAATGGTAGAAAAAAAAGTACTTTAATGGAAATTCAATGATTCAAATATATGCGCAAAAATTAATTTTTGTCATTGTTGTTCGAGAGCTATGTGGTGAGGCTACTAGGAATATATTTTCGATTTTTCATTGCTGCAACCATTGCTTGAGGAGAAAGGCTTTAAACTGTACAAAAAAAAATGGATGAAAAAAATAATAATTGTGGCTGCTGGGATTCGAGCCCAGGTCTCCACGGCCACAACGTGGAATTCTTACCACTAAACTACAGCCACTTGATGTTCATCCAATTTAATATTTACGTATTTAAACCAAAGATAAAGACCGCTTTTAAACATGAGGGACGACAATCATAGCATTGGATTTCATGTAAGAGTGAACATATCAAATGAAGTCTCAGATTTAACCTGAGACGATAAAAAGAAAAATGAAAATTCAATTTAGTTTCTCATAATTTTTTACCGTTCAATTTAGTTCTTGACATTTATGGAGGACTAAATTGAATCGTAGAAAAATTATGAGAGATCAAATTGAATCTTTACTCTTGTAAAAAAATGCTAATTTCTCATAGTTAACAAAGAAATGAGAAATAATAGCAAAAAGAAATAGTTGAAGGCTCAAGGACTATTTATAATTCATTAATGACTTTATTAAGTACTAAATGATACGTCCTTCCGCCTTTTTTTATAAGAAACAAATGAATCAATAAAAGTTGATGCATTTGATTTTTATTATAAATCAAATACATCAACTTTTGTTTATTAGTTTGTATTTTATAAAGATAAAAATGACCAGAGGTAGTAAAAAAAAATAGCAGTAAATAAGAAGATAATAAGTGGCACAGACGGAATAAAATGTCAAAAGTTTCTCAAGATAATGGAAAATGCAGATGAAGAATAGAATAATACAAAAATGAATAAGACAAGTTTATAAAATATGTCTATATATGTGAACTAGGAACATTAAAAGTGAGAAAAATTGCAAAAATGAAATGTAGAGACCGAAGGCTATAGGCTAATGCATAAATTTTTTTGCATAAAGTTTAACATCAATCAAATGCACATTAATACTCTTTGCATCTCAGATAATATATAGAACATTCTCTGCAATTGAAAAAGAATGGTAATCTGTAAGCTTATTGATGTACTCCTACAATATTCTTTTACCTTCTTCCCTTTATAGTCAGAATTCACTACCCTGTTTGATATTTTTTTTCCAATAAAACTATTATTCACCTGATCCCAAGAACAATAGAAATGCTATGTTTATACAATGAAAAGCACAAGATTAGGAAGGAAAGACTAATAACATTATTAAAAGTAAAAAGGGTTAATTAAGTTTTTAATCTCTATAAATATTCACAGTTTTGTTTTTGGTCTCTACAAAATAAAATCACACTTTTTAGTCCCTATGACATTTTTCTTAAGCATTTTAAGGACCAAAACTGTTGATGAAAATTTTTGACAGGGACTAAAAGTGTTGATGGAAAAATTTATAGGGACTAAAAATATTGATGGAAAATGTTATAGGCACTAAAAAGTATGATTTTATTTTGTAGGGACTAAAAACAAAACTGTGAATATCTATATGGACTAAAAACTTAATTAACCAAAGTAAAAAATAACAGGGTCACTATGAAGAAATAATTAAAACCAGAGTCCCACATGGAATGTTGACCCAAGAACTGAAGAACATAGTCGCTGTAGTTTAAACTTTCAAACCAACATATTAAAATAGTCCCACATCGGGAGTTTATAAACAGTAGAGAGGAGGATTTACCTATAAAATAGAGCGCATCACTTACCGAATAGCTACCGTTGTAGTAGAGCTGATTCAGCATAGTGTTTGCTTTGTTTGCAATAAATCTTCTACAGATATTTTAGCCATTTTAAATTAATTAGAAGTACGGCTCAATAGGAAAATGGAAATTTTATGCTTTTCCTATTAGAAATTGTTTCCTATTGAGTGGTGTTTTTAATTGTTTGCTATGTCTAACAGGAACTTTTAGTTCCCTTAGAAAGTTGAACCTTTAAATTTGACACACCAATGGTTTGTTACATTAATGCAATATTTGCAATACTCAATAAAGGAATCTGATCAGAAGATACAAATCAAACTTTACCTCAGCTAAGGTCGGTAAACGACACAGATATGTTAGTATCATGAGAGATATGTTAGTATCATGAGATATATAGGACGAAGGAGTCTCGTTATGGTTCCACAACATTGATTAATTAATGAATAGGACTGAGGAGTGTATAGGGTCAGTTTGGATTGATTAATTAATGAATAGGACTGAGGAGGGTATAGGGTCAATTTGGATTGAGTTTGAGGAAATTCAAGACTCGGACTATATAGATATTTCGGTTTAAATGAGATAAAATAATCATATGTTACATCATTTTGTCAGTTTGAAAAACTACTCTTTAACATCTTTTTATTTGAAATTGTTTTTAGATTTTTTTGTATAATGTGAATTTTTCAAATAAAATAATATTATAACAAACAAATACAATGCTTTTTAAAGTTATTTTTTTTAGGTTATAACAAAAGGTCTGCTTGTTAGAGATTAAAATAAAAATTATTTTGACATTCAATAATAAGGACACAAAGATTCAACGTGAATGGAGAAGATTCAACAGAAAACTCCAAAGAGGAAACAATCCAAAGTAATTTATGTGGAAGCAAGACCCTTAAAATAGGAAGATTTTGTAATATAGTTTTATGTGTTTCAAACAATACAAGAGTTATTGAATTTAAATATATAATAATCGAAACCTAACATCAATCAAATGCACATTTATAATATTTGCTTCTCAGCTAATTTTATAGAACATATTTTGCGCAAAGGTAAAAGATAGTAATGTGGGTAAGTTGATTGATGTATACTATTCTATTTACCTTCTTCCCTATATTCAGAATTCACTACCCTGTTTGATCGTTTTCCAATTAAACCATTGTTCTCCTAATCCCAAGGCTCCAATTTTAAATATTTAAAAATCTCCAAAGACCAGCCTGCATGACTGTTTTATAAATAGTGATTGGGTTAATGGACATTCCCCTAGGACCATCCCATAATCATCAGAACAATCCTCCATTCCCCAAACTAAGAAGAATTGCTAAAGAAGGCAGGTTTGTAAATGATGTCCAAAATTGTTTCATACAACTTTTCTCCTCAGCCAGATACAGTGAAGTTCTGACTTCTTATTCATCTTTAATAAACAATATTTGGAGAACAAGACGGGAATCCTCCAAAGACCCCAATTACTTTCTCATGAAACCTGAGTTATACATCGCATGTTGACACCAAATAGTATAGTCTCTCTAATTTAAACTTTCAAACCAACGTATCAAAATAGTCCCACATCGGGAGTTCATAAACAACTTAGAGGAGGGCTTCACTATATAAACAAAGCCCATGACACAGCAAATAAACAAACTCTTAGGGTCCGTTTGTTTGGGATGTCTTCCCTTCTCATTTTGGGAGGAGTTCATAAACATTTTGTTTGGGATGTCTTCTCTTCTCATTTTGGTTTGTTTGGATGAGGGATTTTGGAGACTCTGCAAATAAACAAACTCTTAGGTCTGTTTGGTTTGAGAATTAGGAGGGGATGGGAGGGATTTTAATGGAGGGGAGAGGAGGGGAAATATTTTAATTAAAAACGTGTTTGGTTCGCAAGGGGAGGGGGAGGGATTTTAAAATTATTTTACTGTTTTATCCTTAAACTTAATTAAATAAAAAAAACTACTTGATTTTACAATTTCAGAGACCAAACAATGACAAACATACACCTAAGCTACTTATTTTATCTCAAATTGGCTCATATATTTTCCACAACAAGACATGAACCGGTGAATTAACATTAAAAAAAAAGGATCAACAACAATAATAAGTTGAATTAAAATAAGATAATAATAATAATAAGGCCGTTGACATCAACAAAGTAGTAGTAGAAGTGGTTTTAGATGTAACAAATAAGATAATATAATAATAAAAGTTGTTACAAAAAAAAATATAACAAAATAATAATAATAATTGTTATAAGAATAAGATAACCTAATAATAATAAATAATAATAGAAGTTGTTACAAGGTTAATATTGAGATTTGAAATTAATTTAAGGATAATTATGACAATCCAATCAAATTTTAAAAAGATTTGTTCCCCTCCCCTTCCCTCCCATCCCCTTCTAAAAATTGAACCAAACACTTCAAATTAAAAATCTCCCCTCCCCTCCAAAACTCTCGAACCAAACGGACCCTTAGAGTATCTACGATGGTAGTTTCTTAATAGGGACTCTTTAAATGGACTCTATATTATACATCACTTATTTATAATATTTTTTTTTGAACAAACAAAAATGATATATATTAACAACAGTGATTTACCCCGCACAAGGCGTGCAAAGGAGAATCACGAAAGAGTATGTACAATCAAGGTGCTACGAAGAGCACAACACTGCTAAAGTACTAGAACAAAGGAAAAAATAACAATTACAAGTGGACGCCCATACAGAGGAGCGGTTGATTCCACCAGTCATGATAGCTATAAATAAATGTTGCCTGTTTCGACTTCAGCCACAAAAAAGATGGCAGTTTGACCTTTTCAATGAGAATGGAGGGAACAAATGCCTTATTGTTGAACACGCGATCATTCCTTTCCTTCCAAATTACCCAAACAGAAGTAAACCAGATAACTTTAAAAAACATATGTGTGGATCGAGGCAATCCCGCCATGCTAATGAATTGGATAAAGTGTTGATGAAGGTCGCTTGATGAAACGGAGGAGATACCCAACCAAATCCATACATAAGACCAAAGAGACCCGAAAACGTTGCAATCCATAAAAAGATGTGTTG
>Ga0228711_1011671_pt1 | contig 11073 bp, 10 predicted proteins | sample MedpolnodulmetaG_2_FD_177996 | JGI IMG/M metagenome (GOLD analysis project Ga0228711, IMG submission 177996) | Root nodule microbial communities from Medicago polymorpha collected in Santa Monica, California, United States - brown nodules | ecosystem: Host-associated > Plants > Roots > Nodule...
CACCGATCCGTGTGCTTTTGCTAAAAGAAACACACATTCATCAGAGTACTATATAAACCCCTTAATTAATTACCATAAAAGTACAAAAAAGTCAATCTAATATAAAAAAAAAAAAGAAAGCAAAATGTCATCCATTAACCCCACTTCTTCTTCTCTCACCTCTTCCCAGTCCAAAAAAACGGAATCATCATGGTTCCTCCGCCGATTCCTCCTCCGACGATGATCTGCCACGGAAGATCCAGAAATTGCCGATGATGAAGAAGAAAATCTTATCTGAAAACGTTGCCGGCGAGCCCGCCGGTGAAGTTGAACCTGCCAAGAAGTAAGATCTCGCTAATCCTCATCCAAAGCGTATACCATCAAACACCGCTCAGGTTGAGCCTATGGAAGTGAAAGCAGCTGTGAAACCGGAAATCAAGATTCTCCAGCCTGGAGAAATTCCAGCCGGCACTCAACCAGATTTCGTAGCTTCAGAGGAAGAGAGATCTGATGATGAACTCAAGATTTGTGATCCTGATTACTTGGATGATGAAGAAAATCTACCTGCCACTTATTATGAGAATGATGATAAACTTGCAAAGGGCCCAAAAGAATTGTATGTTCCTGAGGACGATGATGAAGAGGAATACAGATCTGGATCTGACTGAATGCGAGTTTGAAGATTGAAGTGAATGCAACACAAAAAATATATATATATATATATATATATATATATAGCTACAGTTTAAATTCCTCTAGGAAAGGATTTAGAGAATATAAAATGTGTGTTATTTTGGTACTATTCTTGTTAAAATTATCATGATCTTTTTGAGAGGATTAAAATATAATTATTCACGTGGGGGTGGGGGGTGGATGCCTCTCTCCATAACAAGAAAAGTGAATTAATTACAACCGTGGATTGAAATATACTTTTAATAGATCCTATTAATACACGTCACCGATCCGTGTGCTTTTGCTAAAAGAAACACACATTCATCGGAGTTACCCTATTACTAGTACTATATAAACCCCTTAATTAATCATAGTCGTGGATTGGAATATACTTTTAATAGATCCTATTAATACACGACACTGATCCGTGTGCTTTTGCTAAAAGAAACACACATTCATCAGAGTACTATATAAACCCCTTAATTAATTACCATAAAAGTACAAAAAGTCAATCTAATATAAATAAAAAAAAAAGCGGAATGTCATCCATTAACCCCACTTCTTCTTCTCTCACCTCTTCCCAGTCCAAAAAACGGAATCATCATGGTTTCTCCGCTGATTCCTCCTCTGACGATGATCTGCCACGGAAGATCCAGAAATTGTCGATGATTAAGAAGAAAATCTTATCTGAAAACGTTGTCGGCGAGCCCGCCGGTGAAGTTGAACCTGCCAAGAAGGAAGATCTCGCTAATCCTCATCCAAAGCGTATACTATCGAACACCGCTCAGGTTGAGCCTATGGAAGTGAAAGCAACTATGAAACTGAAAATCAAGATTCTCCAGCCTGGAGAAATTCCAGGCAGCACTCAACTAGATTTCGTAGCTTCAGAGGAAGAGAGATTTTATGATGAACTCAAGATTCGTGATCCTGATTACTTTGATGATGAAGAAAACCTACCTGCCACTTATTATGAGAACGATGATAAACTTGCAAAGGGCCGAAAAGAAGAGTATGTTCCTGAGGACGATGATGAAGAGGAATACAGATCTGGATCTGGATCTGACTGAATGCGAGTTTGAAGTGAATACAACAACCAAAAAATATATATATAGCTACAGTTTAAATTCCTCTAGGAAAGGATTGAGAGAATATAAAATGTGTGTTATTTTGGTATTATTCTTGTTAAAATTATCATGATCTTTTTGAGAGGATTAAAATATAATTATTCACGTGGGGGGTGGATGTCTCTCTCCATAACAAGAAAAGTGAATTAATTACAGTCGTGGATTGAAATATACTTTTAATAGATCCTATTAATACACGTCACCCATCCGTGTGCTTTTGCTAAAAGAAACACACATTCATCAGAGTACTATATAAACCCCTTAATTAATTACCATAAAAGTACAAAAAAGTCAATCTAATATAAAATAAAATAAAAAGCGGAATGTCATCCATTAACCCCACTTCTTCTTCTCTCACCTCTTCCCAATCCAAAAAACGGAATCATCATGGTTTCTCCGCTGATTCCTCCTCTGACGATGATCTGCCACGGAAGATCCAGAAATTGTCGATGATTAAGAAGAAAATCTTATCTGAAAACGTTGTCGGCGAGCCCGCCGGTGAAGTTGAACCTGCCAAGAAGGAAGATCTCGCTAATCCTCATCCAAAGCGTATACTATCGAACACCGCTCAGGTTGAGCCTATGGAAGTGAAAGCAACTATGAAACTGAAAATCAAGATTCTCCAGCCTGGAGAAATTCCAGGCAGCACTCAACTAGATTTCGTAGCTTCAGAGGAAGAGAGATTTTATGATGAACTCAAGATTCGTGATCCTGATTACTTTGATGATGAAGAAAACCTACCTGCCACTCATTATGAGAACGATGATAAACTTGCAAAGGTCCCAAAAGAAGAGTATGTTCCTGAGGACGATGATGAAGAGGAATACGGATCTGGATCTAGATCTGGATCTGACTGAATGCGAGTTTGAAGATTGAAGTGAATACAATTCCACTTAAGTTTTTTTTCTTTCTTTTTTCTGTTTTTTCCCCTATTTCAGTATTATCGTCTTTATCTTTTCAGTAGTATTGCAAAGTTCATACTGCTCAAAGAGTGATATGTCAATCAATTATGAACTTGTTCTGCTTATTCTGTCCATCTACAAATCCAATTTTGTCTGTGCTTAGTTGTGAACCTGTCTTTTGATATTGTGAATTTATCTGTAAGTTTTGTGATTATTTGAATTGCAATGCTGGTCTGGTCTTACTAGGATATTTGAGTATTAGCTGTTATGCATGCTGGCCATAGGTGAGAGTACTGGATTTGAGGATTTGATAGAGCTTTATGTGCACTGCACTTCCTGTCACACAGCACAATCGAATTTGGGAGTATTATTTGTTTTTCGTTAGTCAAAAGGGGATTCCCATTGAAACCTCGCTTAGGGTTTATCGTAGGTATTTGCAGTATGATCCCAATCATATTGAGGATTTTATTCAGTTTTTGATTGATTCAAGTCTTTGGCAAGAGTCTGGCGTCTGTTTTGAATGATGATAAATTTTATTCCATTAAGGGGAAGACCAAACATAGGCTTTGGTTGGAGTTGTGTGATTTGCTGACTAGGCATGCAAATGAGGTGTCCGGGTTGATTGTGGATGCCATTATTAGGGGTGGGATTAGGAAATTTTCGGGTGAGGTTGGTCGGTTGTGGACTTCGCTTGCTGAGTATTATATTAGGAGGGTTTGCATGAGAAGGCTAGAGATGTGTTTGAGGAGGGTATGTCGACTGTTATTACTGTGAGGGATCTTAGTGTTATATTTGATTCGTACTTGCAATTTGAAGAGAGTATGCTTGCTTATAAGATGGAGGATATGGATATGAGTGACGAAGAAGATGAAGAAAATGAAAATGGGATGAAGGAGGAGGATGTAGATGTTCGTTTCAAATTCGATGTGGATTTTGACAAGAAGGAATTTGTGATGGAATTTAAGAACAAGGTTTTATTTGGGTTTTGGCTGAATGACAAGAATGACATTGACTTGAGATTGGCCCGGTTTGACTACCTAATGGAGAGGAGGCCTGAATTGGCTAATAGTTGTGCTTTTGCGTCAAAACCCACATAATGTTGAACAGTGGCACCGGAGGGTGAGGCGTTTTGAGGGTAATCCGACTAAGCAGATTCTCACTTACACGGAGGCTGTAAGGACTGTTGATCCCATGAAGGCAGTGGGAAGACCTCATACATTATGGGTGCCTTTGGCTCAGGTAATAGGAGGCTATTTGGCTCAGGTACTATTTTGATGCCTAGCATTATCAAGTATCAAATACATCTTGAAAAAAGACTTGAATACATCTTGTGCATGTTTTGACAACACATAATATTTTGCAACTTGATATTTTCTTCTGTGTTTGTTTGTGCCTATAAGTGGTACATGTTCATGTGCACATTTTTCATTTTTTTATCTCTAATACTTTGTGAAATTTTGTCTTACAGCCAGTAGAAAAATATCCACAAATATTTCCAAAGGATTCCTTTTGGGATAAGTAAGTGAACTATTCTTGCTTATTAACTTCATAAAACCAAATGATTCAACTTTGGCTCCCATCTTGTGCTTATCCTTAAATGATATTTCAATTTTGCAGGTTCCCATACTTCTTGCCCTGCTTTATAATATCTGTACTTGCATTTGCAGTAGTAATTGCCTGCATCTGGATTCCGGTATGTATCTTAGATTTTATCATATATCTTGATTAAATACAAATTTTATGTTTCAGTTGTTTTTATCTTTTGTGTCTTTAATGTTGATGTTTTATAATCTATACCTACATATATAGAGTATACCGAACTTCGGTGCGACTTTTTTTCTTCAAATTTTATCATTTTTTAAACGACCTTGTTTACAATTTCATCGTTCTTTATTCAATTAAAAATTGAAGTGGACATTTTTAAACGACCTTGTTTACAATTTCATCGTTCTTTATTCAATTAAAAATTGAAGTGGACAGACAGGAACGTCAATGTACGTGTTTACTATTTACGCTAATGTAAACTAATTTCTGTGTTTTTTCTCGCTTATCTGTGCTTTGTCTCCACTGTTTGTATAGTCTTCTCAGTCTCCCACGTCAATTATAGTTGTGTAAACTATCTGCAGGAAACACTTCATAATCACAATGGCAACAAAGAGTCCACTGGTGATGCTGAAGCTTTAGAAAATGGAAGCAGCAAACAAAAGACAGTCCAAAAGAGTGAAAACCTCTTCATGAATTGGCCTTTACTGTCATCTATCATAGTTTATTGTGTCTTCTCTCTTCATGATATTGCTTATCAAGAGGTAAATTTCTTATTCTTGAGGTTCAAAATGGTACATTCAATTGTAAATATCTTTTAATATATATAAGTTAAAAACATCTACTCATGTTGCTTTCTTTAGGTTTTCTCATTATGGGCCACTAGTCCTCCGAGGCTAGGGGGTTTGAACTTTACAACTGATGATGTTGGTAATGTTCTTTCAATTTCAGGTGCCACTTTTGAACCTATAATATCTGTTTATAATTGTCGTCATAATATATAATGGATTTAATTCATATACACCGTCAGTATAAAGATTTTTCACATCGATCGTAATCATCAGATCATTATGAACGTTTGAATTTAGACACAACTATGCATATGATTGTTTGTGATTTATCAATAGTCAAAAACTTTTTAAGGTGTTTCAAAATTAAACTTATAGATAATTAGATATATTTTTATATCAAGTGTTGATCTTTGAATATCTATTATAAAATGGATATTTTGATTAATTGTTAAATTTTTAGGAGTTGCACTTTGCATCTACCAACTTTTCATATACCCTTCTGTTGAAAAAGCTTGTGGACCTATTGGCCTTGGCCGCATCACAGGGGTCAGTAATTGTTATAGCAGTTATTGAATTCTGAATTTCATTGCTAGCTATTTGAAATATGATCTGTAACTTTTGGTTGTTACATATGCAGATTTTTTCTATACCACTTTTGCAAAGTTACCCCTTCATAGCAATGTTGTCAGGCATAACCTTATATATAGTGATTAGTATTGCTTCCGTCCTCAAGAATATTATGTCTGTAAGTTCATCTCTTTAAATAGATTCAATTAACCAAAATTCATTTTAACTAATCAAGAAAAGGTTCTTTGTATTAAAATTTAACTGATTGTATTGTTTTTTATGGACTTGCTTAGGTGACGATTACAACAGGTTTATTCCTAATACAAAACCGAGTAGTGGTAAGTGTAGTCATTGTTATCTTTTATCTGTTCACTCACAAAGTTTGATATTAGTTTTTGAAATATAATTGTGACATATTGATTTGGAAAACAGGAACAACACCAAAGAGGGGCAGCTAATGGCCTTTCTATGACAGGGATGTCTCTATTCAAAGCCATTGGACCTGCTGCAGGTGGTACAATGTGAGTACTCTTCTAATTTTTTCTTCATTAGCAGAAATTTTAATCTACATTCTTTTTTACTACACTTAAGATATGCTATTAAAAATCATTCTGAATTTTCTTCTTTTTATGATCTTTGTTTATGCAGATTAACTTGGTCACAAAAGCGTATGGATGCTTCTTTCCTACCGGGTATTATGCTCAACTATAAACAGTCAATATTTACTAGCTTTATGTCATTTTTATTTTCTTTTCACATTATATAGCTAAGAACATGCGGTTCTTTTGCTAGATGTATTTCTTGGGAACTAACTATTGCTCATTTAACTGCAGGCACTCAAATGGTCTTTTTTTTCCTTAATTTAGTAGAAGGACTTGGAATACTTTTGTTGTTCAAACCATTCCTTGGTGAAATGAAGAAAACAAACTCGGATCTTTTACATTGATATTAATTAATTTAATCAACTTTGCTTGAGTTATCATGCATCACTTTGTTCTAATTAGGGACAGTGATGGTAACTAGATGCATTATTACTTTTATCATTGATAATTTGATTGTAACAACACCAAATAAGAAAAGCAAATGAGAAAGTAACAAAGGAGAAATAGAATTTCCAATTAATCCAAACTATATATTAACAGAATACATAGCATTTCCCTCAGTTCTAGAAATAGTTTTGCCTTCAATGGTTTGGTAAAGACATCAGCCACTTGTAAAAATGTGCAACAAAACATGGATTCCAACTTCCTTTTGTTCACTTGATCGTTAAGGGCATGAAACTTGGTCTCTATATACTTGCTTTTTCAATGTGCAATTGAATTCTTTGCCAAATTATCTGAAGACTTATTGTCACTTGTCAACACACACTGAACTGGTTTCTTGTAATGATTCAAGCCAAAGAACCTGACATGCTGCCTAAGTAGTTGCAATATATTCTGCCTTGTATTATGATAGAGCTGCACCAGTTTGCTTTCTTGAACTCCAAGAAAACGGAGTGTTTAAGAACTTAAACAGTAACCTGATGTACTTTTCTCTCTGTGTCTCCACTTCAACTTAAATCTGCTTCAAATCCTGCTGCATTCACTTTTCTATTTGGAAATGATCCGTTAGGACCTGAGATCTTACGTCTGTGAGAGGTGATGACTTTGAGCCGCCAACTTCGTTCAGTTGTATCCTTCTTCTCCAAAAGGGATGGGTGGTGGTGATCGTGGGGGTGTATATTGTAAACACATCGACGATCAATTAAGAATGTGCTGAGTATGCACGGTATTTAGAGTAGTAAAGTGTGAGCAAGGTTGCGAGTTAGCCTTTACAGTGAGGAACTAGGGTTTCTAGCCCTCAAAACCTTACCCAGACAGATGTCCTCAATGGACACTCTGAGCATGTTATGACAAACTAACCTTGGATCTGATTTAGACGGTCCATATTAGCCCCCTCGGCCCTAATTCAATATATTTAGAGCAGGTCTATATCATACTCCATTCATGCGTTAGCAAGGAGTGACCAGATCCACGAAGGTAATGGGCATTGGCCTCGTCCAGTGCAGGAAATATCAACCCATATTTTAAACATTTGTCAATTTATAAAATATTAAAACCCATAATAATCTACATTTTTTTTTATAAAATCTATAAATAACTTTAAATACACAGTGTATGTTTGGTTTTATATGTGCGTAAAAGTGAGTTTCAACGATAAATTTGAGCGTAAAAGTTAGGTTTGAAATCAAAAACTATAAATTCTAACTTCAAGTTTGAATCAATTTCTGAGGTAAAATAAATTCTACTTGAAATAATTCAAACATATCAAAATCAATTTTGTCATATCTAAAATTGAAACCAAACATACATAATAGAACATGCTTTAATAATTATACGTTCAAAATCAATATGTAAACAAACTATTCAAACAACATAAATTAAAATAACAATCACTTTTATTTAAACTAGCGAAAAGATGGGCACTCATTTGCACGTCTTTCCACTCTTTTTATTGTGATAACGTTTGAAATGTATAATTTAAATTCTTTTTTTTAATGACACCAACAACAATCTTTATTATAGAAAAATTTGTTTAAGCGTATAATAGGGATAATGAAAAAGTAAGTATAAATATACTCATCTAGTTTGTTACACTTTTTAAATGATAAAGGGAAGAAAAAAATCATACGTATATATATCATATTGTGTTTGTTACAGTTTTTTAATATTTAAATTTATTATTATCTATTTGTTACATGTGTTATTTGTATTAAAAATTGAAAACGTTTTTTTAAAAAAGAAAAAGTCAACCCAAAAGAGTTGATCTTTATATATATAGTATAGATTTATTCAAACATAAAATAATTTACATCTAACTAACTAAATTAATCTAATATATTTCATTTTTGCCTAACACAAAATTTTCTTTATATATAGTATTATTTTTTTGTCAAAATCAACTTTTGCTAACACAAATTATTCTTATATTATTCACGAACAATTTTATTATTTTTAACTAGCTATTAGTAGTAAGTACTCTGAGTCCAATCAATGTGTTTCATGTGGTATATCCTGGTCGTTTCACTCACTTCCGTGTTCAAATTTGATTTTAGCAGCAAAATGTGTGGCCAAGGTCAGACCCACGCTCTTTTGGTCAAAATTGATTTTTATTTTTTATTTGTTAGAATCATATTTATATAATTTTTTTAATCCGAATTGTATTTATAATTACGATATAAGTTGGTAAAGAAAATGTATAATATATGTAAGATTTTGGTTCGAACCCCAGACACCACCAAAATAGATAATTATGATATCATAATATTGAAAAGAGATATGATATTTGAACAACCAATTCTAGACAACTTTTGAAATAATTTTCTCTCTCATACTCACGTGTGTTGTTATCTTTTACTTTATCTTTATATTGTTGAATTCTGCTATTCTCCCAGCACTTTTTGCTCGCGCCCAGCAGCCTTGCCGAAAATACCTCTGCATTAGTTAAGTAACGCAAGTGTTAAATTATGCGCTACTTAACGAACGCTGCGTTAGTTAACACGCGCTACTTTTTTGTAATTTATTTGCTATATTCAAATTATTTTATTTACGTTATTCTAATTTATTTATTTACTTTATTCTATTTTAAATTATTTTATTTATTTACTATATTTAACTTATTTATTATATTCAAATTATTTTATTTACGTTATTCTAATTTATTTATTCACTTTATTCTAATTTATTTATTTTATAATTTATTTGTTCACTTTATTCTAATTAATTTATTTTCTAAATTATTTGTTCACTTTATTCTAAATTATTTACTTTATTAAAATTAATTTATTTACGTTATTCTAAATTATTTATTTACTTTATTCTAATTTATTTATGCACTTAAAATAAATATTGATTCGAATTTATTCATTAAATAAATACAAATATAAATAAAAGAAAATGAACTAAATTAATATTTATTCAGATTTATTCATTAAATACAAAATTAGAAAATAAAGGCAAATATAAATAAAAGGAAATGTACTAAATTAATATTTATTCGAATTTATTCATTAAATACAAAATTAGAAAATAAAAACAAATATAAATAAAAGGAAATTAACTAAATTAATATTTATTCGGATTTATTCATTAAATACAAAATTAGAAAATAAAAGCAAATATAAATAAAAACAAATGAACAAAATCAATACATATAACAACACCTCATTTTATTTTATTTTTGAAAACTCGGTATCCGATCCAATAATCGACTAATCCGAGGGGACCAATCCCACCACCCACTTGCGGGGACCCTGTTTAAAGCTAGAGCAAGCTCTGTATGGACTTAGCCCATCGAAATTGGCACCAGAGGGAATCGAACCTGAGACCTCTGGAGGAGCAAACTCCAAGATCCCAAGCCAACCACTAGGTCAACCCCAAAGGGCTAACACCTCATTTTATTAATAGAATTCATACAATAATTGATACATTTATTCGAATTCACTAAATAATCTACTTATTTTCTTTTTACCCTCTTGGGTAAAAAGTGACCAGCCTTTTTGGGGCAAAACAGTGAGCAGCCTTCTTGAGAAAAATACATCATCAACTCTTGGGTTAAATTTAAATTTGATTCTTTTTATACCCCAAGAAGATTCATTTTACCCACGGTAAAAAGTTTTTGGGGGTAAAAAGAAGCAAATTTAAAATCACCCCAAGGGTTGATCACTTCCCCAAGTCGGCTACTCACTATTTTGCTCCGAAGAAGTCTGATCACTTTTGTCCCTAAAAGACTATTGAATGAAAAAAAGAAAGAAGAGAAATAGAGGGAGAGAGTGAGGAGGGAGAAAAAGTGATAAGGTGTGAGGAAATAGGGAAGTATGGAGCGGTATTTATAGGTGAGAATGGTAGTATAGGTTATAACAAACATAAATGTGGTCAAAAAAAACGTGTGAAATTTGGTAAAAAAAAACGTGTGGATTGAATGTTGAATAACCGACCAAAATCCAAAAAACGTTTGTTCTTCAGTTCTGACCACCGGCCAACGTGCGTGAGTTAACTCGCGCACATGTCAGCGGGAATCAAACCTGAGACCTCTGGAGGAGCAAACTCCAAGATCCCAAGCCAACCACTAGGCCAACCCCAAAGGGTTAACACCTCATTTTATTAATAGAATTCATACAATAATTGATACATTTATTCGAATTCACTAAATAATCTACTTATTTTCTTTTTACCCTCTTGGGGTAAAAAGTGACCAGCCTTCTTGGGGCAAAACAGTGAGCAGCCTTCTTGAGAAAAATACATCATCAACCCTTGGGCTAAATTTAAATCTGATTCTTTTTATACCCCAAGAAGATTCATTTTACCCACGGTAAAAAGTTTTTAGGGGTAAAAAGAAGCAAATTTAAAATTACCCCAAGGGTTGATCACTTCCCCAAGTTGGCTACTCACTATTTTGCCCCGAAGAAGTCTGATCACTTTTGCCCCCAAAAGACTATTGAATGAAAAAAAAAAAAAA